>ERZ1066123.151-NODE-151-length-55364-cov-9.835651_pt1 | contig 55364 bp, 49 predicted proteins | sample MGYA00382770_ERZ1066123 | MGnify/ENA primary metagenome ERZ1066123 (study PRJEB33369, sample SAMEA5778353) | biofilm metagenome | biome: Industrial cooling water; feature: Water cooling tower basin; material: Biofilm | place: United Arab Emirates | collected...
GGCCCGTACGGCAATCTGCGTGATGTGTTCAACTTCAAGCAGACGATCGAGGCCTCCTCGCTTTCGGCGGAGGAGAAACGCGCCGCGCTCGGCTTTGCGAAGACGATCGAGGGGATGGAGCTGCTCACGGTGATCTCCACCCGCGACAGCATCGGTGCCGTGGTGCAGATCAATCAGAACGCGACGGACCTCGCACCGTTCGTGAGCCGCGATTCGACGTACAAGTACATCCTCAACACGCTCGACGAGGCGGCGGCTGATCTGGCGGCTGGCGGAACGCGTTTCCCGTTCAGCCTCCACTCCGGATACGCCGGCTTCAACACGCCGGCCACGTATCGGCAGTTCAATCGAGCGATCGCCGCGCGGGCCGCGGCGTACTACGCAACGGCCGAAGGTGGTGCCGCGGCGTGGACGCGGGCCCGTCAGGCGCTCGAGGCGTCGTTCATCAATACCGCGGCCACGACGGCGGCAGCGTACAACGTGGGAGTGTACCATCCGTATGCGGCTGCTCCCGACGTGACCAACCCGCTCGCGCAGGCCACGAACACCGACCTGTACGCGCACATGTCGATCGAGACGGACGCGCCGCTCAAGGCCGATGGAAGCAAGGACAATCGCTTCCTGGCCAAGATCGGCAGCCGGCCGACGCGCAACGCGCCGCAGGGGCTCGGTGTCCCTTCGTCGCTTGGCTTCAACGTCTACCCGGCGATCAACACGCCGATTCCGATCATTCGCAACGAGGAGCTCATTCTGCTCCGCGCCGAAATCCTGCTCGCCACGGCGGACAAGACCGGCGCGATCGCGATGATCAACAACATCCGCGTGAACTCGGGTGGGCTGGCGCCGACCACGTTGACCGCCGCGTCGCCCGATGCGGATATTCTCACGGAGATCCTGCTGCAGAAGCGGTACTCGCTGCTGCTCGAAGGTCACCGTTGGATCGACATGCGTCGGTACGGCCGCCTGAACCAGTTGCCGCGTGACATCACGACGGGCGTGAATGCGCACTTCGTGGCCCGCGTGCAGCCCCTGCCGCAGGCGGAGTGCCTGCAGCGCGTCGGACGCCCCGCACCGTTCGCGGGTCCTGGCTGCTGATCTCCGTCGTCTCGTACGGCACAACGCCCCGATCGCCATTGGCGGTCGGGGCGTTGTTCACATCAACCCATGTGTTGCGGCACGCAGGACGCCAAGCCGCCGCATGATCGCCGCGTCTTCAGTACCCGTCGCGGGTCCAGACGGCGACGACGCCGCACCGGCGGTCTACCCCACCGAACTGTGGCGGAATTGTCGCTGCGCCAGCGTACACCTCGATCCCCGCGATCTGTTTGGGCGGCGGCAACAGGTCGAGGTCGAAGTAGCGCGGCAGGATGATACCGTCGAGCATCACCTGCATCGGGCAGAACTGCTGCTGCTGATTGCCATCAAAGCCACCACCTTCGCGGCGACTGTACACCTGCGTGCCGCCAAACGCGCGCGTCGTGTTGGTCGACACCTGCACACCTCGCATGTAGCGCAAGTAGTCCGACGTCTGCATCGAGCCCCGGCGTTCGATCTCTTCCTGCGTGATGAACTGCCCCACGCCCTGCTGGCGACGCTGCTCGAAATCGAGCATGCGCATGGTGACGCGCCGCGCCTGCGTGCGTACGGTGTCGAGCATGCGCGTCGACGGGATCAGCGTGTAGGACAGTCGCAGCGTGTCGCCCGATGGCACCTCGATGATCCCCGAGGTCGGCGCGTAGCCGACGCGCCGAACCACGAGCACGTATTGGCCGGGTGGGACGCGCAGCATGCGGAAGCGACCGTTGGCGCCCGTCACCACCCGAGCTCCCGTGCCGACGACCGACACGTCAGCCGCTCCCAATGGGCGGAGGAGTGTGTCGCTGACCAGGCCGTCGATGACGGCGAACTGGGCCGGGTCGACCGCGGCCTCGCGGGTCGTGTCCTGACGCGTCAGCAGGGGCGACGGGGGGCGCAGCTGGGCGCCGACGACGAACGGGAAGGCGCCGACACTGACGCCGGCGAGCACGAGCAACCGGGACGCCTGCAGCGCCCTCTCGGCGGAGCGAATCCAATGGCGTGGGAGCATGAGGGCAAGATACGCGCTGGGGCGCGTGGGACGCGAGCAGCCGCGTGGCGCACCGCTTCGCCTAGGCGGACCGGCGCTCCGGGGGATGCCGCGCGGCGGTTCAGCGCGGCGCGCTGTCGCGCACGACGAATACATCGAGCCGCAGCAGGCCGCTGCTGTCCTCCTGCACGAGGGCGAGGAGCGAGTCGCGCGCCCCTACCGCCATGATGCGTCCCGGAACAACAAGCGATCCTTCGTATCGCCACGGGCGCCGTTGGTAGATGTCGATCACGCGCCGTCGAACCGTCGTCTTGCCATCCGCCGACACGTACGCGCGTCTCTTCGAGAAGGCCAGCATGCGCGTGATGTCCGGCGTTTCGGGAGAAATGGTGGTATAGGTTCCGCCGCGCTCGGTCGGCTCTTCGATGATTCGCGGTGGAGGCACGGTTTCGATGAGCGGCAGTTGCGTCCCGACCTCCCCCTCGGCAACCGCCGCGATCCACGCGTAGTTGAATGGAGCAAGCATGCACGCTCCCTCCTCACTCTGCAGAAGGTGCGCTCCACTCCCCATTCCAGACCGATGCGGCGTGCCAGGCAGTGGCAGCGGACGAACGTCTCGCAATGCAGTCGCGCCGAAATCGAAGGTTGCCAATCCGTCAAGCGCGGACTGGCCGGATGGTCTGACCTTGAGCGTGAGCGCCCCAGCGCTCGGTCCGCACACTCCCGTCACGCTGCCAAAACCAGCCGTCGAACGAGAACCAAGGCTGTCTCCACTCGCAGTCCACCACGAAAGACGCGCCAGCGCGCGATCGTATACGATCGACTGCTCATCTTGCCCGGGAAGGAGCAGCAACTCGCGAAACTCGCCGGGCCCCGAGCCCTCCCGCCCCACTGTGCGGAGCTGGCGTCCAGTCGTTCGATCATGCACCGACAAACGCTTGGCGCCATAGTCGGCGACGAGCATGGAGCTGGCGTGAATGCGAATGCCAACCGGATACAGCAAGCTCGTGTCCTCGAGTGTCCCCCGATGGGACCACAGGGCAGCAACATGTCCGGGAAATTGACGACGACCCGCAGCTCGAAGTTCACGATCGGACACCGCTCGTACCAGCGGCGCCTCGGGCACACCGATCGAATCGCGAAGCGTGTCGGCAGACGCCGATGTCGTGACCGCGGAGTCAGCAACTGGGCGCTGCGTACTCACCGCGACGCCGACACGCTCCTGCGAAGCATCCGGTGACGCGCAGGCCCACAGCATGCCTAGTGTGATCCCGACCGTGCTCGCGCGTGCTCGCCGCGCCACACTCAGTTCCATCGCCAGCGCGGAAAGCCCCACGGCTGCAACCACGATTCGTCTCTTCTGCGTCACTTTCACCTCTCGCTCCAGAGGCAACGCCGACACGACGCGCGACATCGTGCGCATCATCGGTCGCATCGGCCAGTTTGCAGGTATGAGAGAAAGAGCGAGAGAGATTTGTCAAGTCGCGGCTCACCACCCGCGCGCTACGTTGCGAGACCATCGCGCGCGTGCACGATCACGTCATGCGTGCAACGTGTTGCTCGATCGCCAGTTAGGGCACGAACGAGCTCGACTGTAGCAGCAATACTCCGCCAAGCGGACTCGACTGTAGCGCCGCGCGCGCGACAAGCAGACTCGACTGTAGCGCGCAGAACCGTCGCCGCGCACGACGCCTGCGCGAGCACGCCCTCACCCCGCGCGCTTCACCAACGTCAGGATGCTGTACACCGCCACCACCTCCGCGTCCTGATTGCGCACTTCCACGTCCCATTCCACCACACCCTGCGGCACTTCGCCCTCGCGCGGTGGCTTCGCGGTCTTCTTCTTCACGGTGAGCTGCACCGTGATCGTATCGCCCGGGTACACGGGCTTGGTGAAGCGCAGGTTCTCCAGCCCGTAGTTGGCGAGCACCGGACCGAGCGAGGGCTCCACGAAGAGACCGGCCGCCGCCGACACCACGAAGTAGCCGTGCGCCACGCGGCGCTCGAACACCCCATTCGCGCGCGCGTCGTCGTCGCTCATGTGCGCGTAGAAGGTGTCCCCCGACAAGGCGGCAAAGCGCTCCACATCGGCCAGCGTGATCTCGCGCGACGGCGTGATGAGTGTGTCACCCACTTCGAGTTCGTCGAACGTCTTGCGGAACGGATGCACGCGGTCGGTGCGCGTGTCCGCCCCCTTGGTGTACTCGCGCGTGATCGCCTGAAGCATCGTGGGGCTGCCCTGCACGGCGGCGCGCTGCATGTAGTGCAGCACGCCCCGCGTCCCCCCCATTTCCTCGCCACCGCCCGCACGCCCTGGGCCACCATGCACCAGGTTGGGCAGCGGCGACCCGTGGCCCGTGCTCTCCTTCGCACTCGTGCGATCGAGCACGAGCAGACGGCCGTGGTAGGGCGCCACGCCCACGATCAGGTCACGTGCCACGCGCGGATCGTGCGTGATCACTGACCCGCAGAGGGAGCCGCGACCGCGCCGCGCCAACGCAATCGCCTCACCGAGATCGGAATACGCCATGATCGTATTCACCGGACCGAACGCTTCGACATCATGCGGTGCATCGACGCCGAACGGGTCACTGCACACGAGCAGTTGCGGACCGAAGAAAGCGCCACGCGTGCGATCGGCCCCCGTGACGGCGAAGTCCTCACCGCCATACACGAGCTGCGCGGCCGAACGGATGCGCTCGGCGGCTGCCCCCACATCGCGCACCTGCCCGTGCGTCGCGAGTGGCCCCATGCGCACACCCTCCACCTGCGGATCACCGATCACCGTCTTGGCGAGACGCGCCGACAGCGCCTGTACCACCGCCTCTTCGAGCCCGGCCGGCACGATCGTGCGACGAATCGCCGTGCACTTCTGCCCCGCCTTCGTGGTCATCTCGCGCACCACTTCCTTCACGAAGAGGTCGAACTCCTCCGTGCCGGGCGTTGCGTCGGGCCCCAGGATGCAGCAGTTGAGCGAATCGGCCTCCATGTTGAATCGCACCGAGTGGCGCAGGATGGCCGGATTGGCCTTGAGCATCTGTCCCGTCGCTGCCGAGCCGGTGAAGGCCACGCTGTCCTGTTCCAGCACATGATCGAGCAGGTCACCGGCGCTGCCGCAGATGAGCTGAATCGCGCCGGCGGGCAGCACCTTCGCCTCCACCATCGCGCGGAACACCGCTTCGGTCAGATAGCTCGTAGCCGTGGCCGGCTTCACAATGCACGGCACCCCCGCCAGCAACGCCGGCGCGAGCTTCTCGAGCATCCCCCACACGGGGAAGTTGAAGGCGTTGATGTGAATCGCGACGCCTTCGAGCGGCACACAGATGTGACGACCGACGAAGCTGCCACCCTTCGACAGCGGCTCCACGGGTCCGTCCACGTACACCGTCTCGTTCGGAAACTCGCGGCGACCGCGACTCGCGTACGCGAAGAACGTGCCGATGCCGCCTTCGATGTCCACCCATGAATCGGCGCGGGTGGCGCCCGTCGCACTCGACAGCGCGTAGAACGCCTCCTTGCGCTCCATGAGATACACCGCGAGCGCCTTGAGCATCGCGGCGCGCTCATGAAACGTGAGCCGGCGCAACGCTGGCCCTCCGACACTGCGCGCGTAGTCGGCCATCGCCGCGAACGGCAGGCCACCGCTCGAGGCCTGACCGATCACGTCGCCCGTCACGGCGTGCACCAGATCCGTGGTGCGTCCGCTCCCCTGCACCCACGCGCCGAGCGCGTAGTTCCCGAGCTGTCCGACCTGCATTGCACTCACTCCGTGTTGGTCGCGGCGCGATCGCGCCGGGTCTGGTTCCAGGTCTCGAGCATGCGCGCCTGCGTGGGCCGATCGGCCGGCACGTCACGCAGCGGCTCTACCGGCTGCCAACTGGCGCGCATCGCGGCGGGCAGCTGCTGATACAGCGCCGTCCCCTCACTCTTCCACGCGAGCATGTCGTCGCTCACGTCCTTCACAACCTTCGCGGGATTGCCCACCACCACCTTGCGATCGGGGATCACCAGATCCGCCGGCACGAAGCAGAGCGCGCCCACGATGCACCCCGCGCCGATGACGGCATTGTCCATGATGACGGCGTTCATCCCCACGAGCGTGTTCGCGCCAATCCGTGCGCCATGCACGATCGCACCGTGTCCGATGTGTGCACCCGCTTCGAGTACCACCGTCACGCCGGGAAACATGTGAATCGTGCAGTTCTCCTGCACGTTGCACCCGTCCTCGATCACGATGCCACCCCAGTCGCCGCGAATCGCGGCGCCCGGTCCGATGTACACATCACGACCGATGATGACGTTCCCCGTCACGGCGGCCTGCGGATGCACGAAGGCGCTCTCGTGCACGACCGGCACGAACCCGTCGAACGCGTAGATCATGGCGGCCTCGCGATCACACGCGTTCGAGAATGACGGCGTAGCCCTGCCCGACGCCGATGCACATCGTGCACAACGCGTAGCGACCGTGGCGCGCCATGAGTTCGTGGGTCGCAGTGAGCGCGAGGCGCGCGCCACTCATGCCGAGCGGATGACCGAGCGCAATTGCGCCGCCGTTCGGGTTCACGCGCGGATCGTCGTCCTTGAGCCCCAGCTCGCGCAGACAGGCCAGCGACTGCGCCGCGAACGCCTCATTGAGTTCGATCACGTCCATCTGCTCCAGCGTCAGTCCGGCGCGCTGCAGCACGAGGCGCGTGGCGGGGACCGGTCCGATGCCCATGATGCGCGGCTCCACACCGGCCGCCGCCGCCGCCACGATGCGGGCACGCGGGGTGAGGCCGAATCGCTCGACCGCCGCGGCGGACGCGATCAGGAGCGCCGCCGCACCATCGTTGAGCCCGGACGCGTTGCCGGCCGTCACCGAACCCTGCCCATCGTGACGAAAGGCAGGCTTGAGCTTGGCCAGGCCCTCGATGGTGGTCTCGGGCCGCAGGAACTCGTCCTCCGCGACGGTGACGGTCGCCCCCTTCTTCTGCGGAATCTCGACGGGTGCGACCTCGCGCGCGAAGCGTCCCGCGCTGCGCGCCGCCGCCGCCTTCTGTTGCGAGCGCAGCGCGAACTGGTCCTGATCCTCGCGCGACACGCCGAACTGCGTCGCCACGTGCTCGGCCGTTTCACCCATCGCGTCCACGCCGTACTGCGCCTTCATGGCGGGATTCACGAAGCGCCAGCCGAGAGTCGTGTCGAAGAGCTGCACGTCGCGACCGAAGGCCGTGCTGCCTTTCGACATCACGAACGGCGCGCGGGTCATGTTCTCGACGCCGCCCGCCAGGTACAGGTCGCCTTCGCCCACACCGATCGCGCGCGCCGCGCCGGCCACCGCACTCAAGCCGCTCGCGCACAACCGATTGACCGTCTCGCCCGGCACGGTGACGGGCAACCCCGCGAGCAGCGCCGCCATGCGCGCCACGTTGCGGTTGTCTTCGCCGGCCTGATTGGCGCAGCCAAGGATCACATCGTCGATCGCGGCGGCGTCGAGGTTCGGATGCCGAGCAATCAGTGCGCGCAGCGTGTGCGCCGCGAGGTCATCGGCGCGCACGGGGCTGAGCGCGCCGCCGAGCGAGCCGATCGGCGTGCGTACACCATCCACGATGTACGCCGGAATGCGGGAAGTGTCCGTCATGCGAAGATCAGTGCGACGTGGAAGGCGAGATGCCGACATTGGGGAGCACGTGCTTCGTGCTCGTGCGATACACGGTCCCACGGAAGTGCGCGACCACCTCATCGCCGCGCGTGACGGTGACGCGGCAGAAGCCGAAGCGGTTTGTGGTGGTCTCTTCGACGGCGTCGGCTTCGAGCACGTCGCCCACGCGCACGGCGGCGGGGAAGGACACGGTGCAATCGAGTGCGACACTCAGCGTGCCACCACCGTTGGTGGCGAACGCGAACGCGCTGTCGGCGAGCGAGAAGAGCACGCCGCCGTGAGCGATGCCGAAGCCGTTCACCATGTCGGGACGCACGGTCAGTCGCAGCCGCGCGCGACCGTCGTCCACCTGCAGCACCTCGATCCCCAGCCACTGCGAGAACGCGTCCTGCGTCATCAGATGCGCGACGACAGCCGCCGCGGTCACGCGACCAGACTCCCGTCCTCGCGGACAATGCGCCGGAGCCGCACACTCGCGCGGTAGCGATCTTCGAGGTAGTCCTGCTGCAGCGCATCGAGCGTGGCGAGCACCGACGCGGGACCGAGTGCGTCGCCCCACGCGAGCAGTCCGCGCGGATAGTTGACGCCTTTCGTCATGGCGAGTTCGATGTCGGCCGGCGACGCGATGCCGAAGTGCACGGCATCGACCGCTTCATTCACGAGCATGGCCAGCACCCGCCCCAGAATCGCGCGTCCGAGGACTTCGTCGCGCACCGGCTCGGGTCGCGCCGCACCGTCGGCGTAGTCGTAGTAGCCGCGTCCCGACTTGCGCCCCAGCCAACCCGCTTCCACAAGACGACGCTGCGTGATGGATGGCTTGTACCGCGCATCGTACGACATCGCTTCGAACACCGAACAGGTCACCGCGTAGTTGATGTCGTTACCGATGAAGTCCATCAGCTCGAACGGTCCCATGCGAAAGCCACCGAGATCACGCAGCGCCCAGTCGATCGTGGCGCAGTCGGCGAGCTGTTCCTCGCGAATACGCAGCGCCTCGCCGTAGAACGGCCGCGCGATGCGGTTGACGATGAACCCCGGGGTATCCGCCGCGAGCACCGTCACCTTGCCCCAGGCGTCCACCAGGGCGCGGACGTCGGCGGCCAGCGCCGCATCGGTGCCCAGCGCGGGGATGATCTCCACGAGCGGCATCACCGGCGCCGGATTGAAGAAATGCACACCGATCACGCGTGCCCCATGCCGGACGGCCCCCGCGAGCGCCGCAATGGCGAGCGAGGAGGTATTGCTGGCGAGCACCGCATCGGGCGCCACGATCGTTTCCAGCGTCGCGAAGAGCGTGCGCTTCACGGCAAGGTCCTCGATGATCGCCTCGATCACCATCGCGCACGCTGCGAACGGCGCCAACGACGCCCCATCGGCCCCGTGCACATAGGTGATGCGCGCGAGCACGGCCCCCGCCTCCGCGTCCGTACACCGCCCCTTCTCCACCTCGCGCGCCATCGCCTTGGTGTGCCCCGCGCGAGCGCGTTCAATCGCCGCCGCCGACGCATCGGCGAGCAGCACCGGATGTCCGGCCATGGCCGCAACCTGCGCGATCCCGGCGCCCATCGCGCCCGCGCCGATCACACCAATCGTCTGCGACGTATCGAATCGCATCAGCGCCCCGTGTAGATTGGCGCGCGCTTCTCGAGGAACGCGCGCACGCCTTCCGCATAGTCGGCCGTGCGCCCCGCCTCCTGCATGCACTGCGCTTCGACGTCGAGCTGCGCGTCGAGCGTGTTCGCCGCCGACGCGGCCAGCGCCCGCTTCGTGAGCCCGAAGCCCCGCGTGGCCTGCGTCGCGAGCGATCGCGCCAGCGCGTCGCACGTCTCGAGCAGTGACTCGGCGGGCACCACATCCCAGATGAGCCCCCACTCCTTCGCCCGTGCGGCACTGAGCTTCTCGCCAAGGAAGAAGAGGCCGGTCGCTCGCTGGTGCCCGATGAGACGCGGCACGAAGAAGGTACCGCTCGTGTCGGGAATGAGACCGAGCTTGGCGAAGCTCTCCACGAAGCTGACGCCCTCGGCCGCGATGGTGAGGTCGCAGGCGAAGGCCAGATTGGCACCGGCACCGGCGGCTACCCCGTTGACGGCGCAGATGACCGGCTTCTCGAGCGTGCGGATGGCACGAATGATCGGGTTGTAGCTCGCCCGCACGATCTCGCTGATGTCCGGCATGGGCCCGTCGCCCTCCGGGAGCACCTCCGAGAGATCCTGACCGGCGCAGAAGCCGCGACCGGCCCCGGTGAGCAGCACCGCCCGAATGGCCGGGTTCCGCTCGGCCTCCGCCAGCGCGTCCTGCACCTCGCGCGCCATGGCGCGCGTGAAGCTGTTGAGCACCTCTGGGCGGTTGAGCGTGATCCGCAACACGCCGTCCGCCACTCCCGCGACGATGAACTGGTAGGTCATCTTTCCAAGATACCGGGTGTGCACGCGCCATGCCCGTCTGCCACCCTGCCGACGGCCCGCCCAGCGGGCGTCCTCCAACCCGAGTGAGATGGCCGCTCCCAGTCGCCCGCTGCGTCCCGCCCCATCGGCGCGCGCCGCCCGCAACGCGCAGATCGCCGCCGATGCCAGCCCGTCCCCGCTCGCGGGGTTCGACTGGCGCCGCATCGCGTACCACACACTCTGCTCGCGCGCGCTCGACGAGGTCGAGGAGACCACCAACCGCAACCGCGCATCGGTACCGAAGGACCACGTCGTCCTGTACCAGTTCTCGGCGCGCGGACACGACATGGCGCAGGTCATTCTTGGCTCGCTGCTCACGGGTCGTCGCGACGCCGCCGGCGCGTACTATCGCAGCCGACCCTTGCTGCTGTCGCTTGGCCTGCCGCTCGATGACGCGCTCGGCTCCCCGCTCGGACGCGCTGGCGGCTTCTCCGACGGACGCGACATCGGCGTCGTGTGCAATCTGCCCAATCGCGACGGCCCCGTGGTGCTGCCGATGTCGGGCGACGTCGGCTCACAATACACACCGATCGCCGGCTGGGCGCAGGCCATCACGTACCATCGTGACACACTGCGTGACGCGTCGTACGCGTCGTGCGTGGGCGTGGCACTGGGAGGCGATGGCTCGGTGGCCACCAACGGGTTCTGGTCCTCGCTCACGATGGCCACGACGCTCAAGCTGCCGATGCTCTTCTACATCGAAGACAACGCTCTCGGCATCTCGGTACGTGGCGACATGCAGACGCCGGGCGGCAACATCGCGAAGAATCTCGCCGCCTTCGGCAACCTGTTCGTGCGCGATGGCGACGGCACCGACCCGCATCAAACTGCGTCGTTGCTGGCCGAGTGTGTGGCGCACGTGCGCAGCGGTGTCGGGCCAGCGCTCGTGCGCCTCACCGTCCCGCGCTTGTCGAGTCATTCGGGGCCGGACAACCAGAAGGGGTACCGCACCGACGCGGAGATCGCCGCGGACGTGGCGCGCGATCCCGTGCCGAATTTGCGCGACTATCTCGTGCCGGCACTGCTCAGCGCGTCGGAATGGGCAGCGCTCGAAGCCGAGGTGGCGCGCGACGTGCACGCCGCGCTCGAAGCCGCGCGCGCGCGTCCGCTTCCGGAGCCGGCGCGCATTGCCCAGCATGTGTACGCCGATCCGTCGGCACACGATGCCTTCGGCGGATTGACGCGCGAGGAACGCGACGCGCTCGGCGGCACCGACGCCGTGTCGGATGGCGGCGAGCTGTTGCGACTCGCCGAAGCGATCCGACGCACGTTGCGTCACGAGCTGACCGTGAATCCGAAGCTCGTGGTGTTCGGTGAAGACGTGGGCAAGAAGGGCGGCGTGCACCTCGTGACCGAGGGGCTGCAGAAACAGTTCGGCGCCGACCGGGTGTTCGACACGAGCCTCAGCGAAGAGGGGATCATCGGTCGCGCGTCGGGGCTCGCGATCGCGGGACTCATGCCGGTGGCCGAGATCCAGTTCCGCAAGTACGCCGATCCGGCGACCGAGCAGCTCAACAACACGGGCACGATGCGCTGGCGCACGAACAATCGGTTTGCGGCCCCCATGGTGGTGCGCATGCCTGGTGGGTTCGGCAAGGATGTCGGCGACCCGTGGCACAGCCTGAGCGACGAGGTGCGCTTCGCGCACGCGTATGGCTGGCAGGTGGTGATGCCATCGAATGCGGCCGACGCGGTGGGACTGCTGCGCGCCGCGATGCGCAGCCCCAATCCCACGATTTTCTTCGAGCATCGCGCGCTGCTGATGACCGGCGATGGCAGTGCGCGCTATCCCGGCGATGACTACGTGTTGCCCTTGGGGCGCGCGCGCATCGTGCGCGAGGGTGAGGCACTGACGCTCGTGACGTGGGGCGCGATGGTGCATCGCTGCGCCGAAGTCGCCGCGATGTTCGGCGACGCGGTCGAGCTCCTCGATTTGCGCACGATCGCTCCGTGGGACAAGGCGGCCGTGCTCGACTCGGTGCGCAAGACGGGACGTTGTCTCGTGGTGCACGAGGACAATCTCACCGCCGGCTTCGGCGCCGAGATCGCGGCGACACTCGCGCAGGAGGCGTTCTGGTATCTCGACGCGCCCGTGGAGCGCCTCGCGCCGCGCGACATTCCCATGCCGTATCATCCCGTGCTGCTCGACGCGGTGCTGCCTGGGGTCACGCAGATTGGCGAGGCGGTGGAGCGGTTGTTGCGGGTGTGAGAAATAATGCTGATGGCGGCAATGTCGCGGTGACGGGGGGCGCCCCCCTTTCGCACATGTTGGCGCATGTCCCCTTGCCCACCCTGCCGAGCCGAGCGTACGCTATGGGCATGCCCGCCCCGCTGCTGGAATGGACCGCCGAGATGGCCCGCGCGCTGCCGGACGACGGCAATCGGTACGAGGTACTCGACGGAGCGCTGCACGTGACGCCCGCGCCGCGGTTGCGGCATCAGTGGGCGCTGACTGATCTGTTTCGACGCATCGATGCCTTTGTCGAGCGCGAACGACTCGGCCGCACCATGATGTCGCCAGCCGACATCGAGTATTCGCCGCGTCGTCTCGTGCAGCCCGATCTCTTCGTCGTGCCGTTCACCCCGGGGCAGCCGCCGCGCGAGTGGACCGAGGTGCGTGACCTGCTGCTCGTGATCGAGGTGCTCTCGCCGGGCACCGCTCACGTCGATCGGCACCGCAAGCGCCGGATCTACCTTGAGGAAGGGGTGCCGACCTACTGGATCGTCGACCTCGAAGCGCAGCGTATGGAATGCTGGCGCTTGGGCGCCGTGCAGCCCACCCTGCACGCGCAGTCGATTCGCTGGCAGCCACGCGAGGACACCGACGCGTTGGAGATCGACCTGCTGGCGTTCTTCGCCGGGCAGCCGTAGGTTGCATATGCCACCCGCGCCGCGTTCCCAGCCAGACGCGTTCCACGCGCAATGACCGACAAGCCCCGCCTGCTTCCGATGTGAAGCGGCGGGGCGTGCCGTATCCGATCCCACAGAGGTACATCGTGTCATTGCCGTTTCCACCTGATCCCGACAATCAGCCGCGTTCGCTCCGCCTGATCGGGCGCGACGTTCGCGATGCACTGCGTGGGACCACCATCGACTACACCGCTGGCTCGCTCGGTCGCGCGATTCTGCTGCTCGCGGTGCCGATGGTGATCGAGATGAGCATGGAAAGCGTGTTCGCCGTCGTGGATGTCTTCTTCGTGGGCCGACTCGGTGCCGCTGCCGTCGCGACGGTCGGGCTTACCGAATCGCTCATGATCGTGATCTACACGTTGGCGTTCGGCCTGAGCATCGGCGCGTCGGCTACCGTCGCGCGACGCATCGGCGAGAAGTCACCCGACGCGGCCGCGCGCGCCGCCGTGCAGGTTCTGCTGCTTGGCATGCTCGTGTCGGGGCTGCTCGCGCTGCTCGGCGCTGTGTACACACCGGAGTTGCTCGCGCTCATGGGCGCCGACGCCGACGTGCTGCGCACCGGCACCATGTACGCCCGCATTTCGCTCGCGGGGAGCGCGACGGCGTTCCTGCTCTTCCTCGTGAACGCCGTCTTTCGCGGCGTGGGCGACGCCGCCGTGGCCATGCGCGTCCTCATTCTTGCGAACGCGATCAACTGCGTGCTCGATCCGGTGTTCATCTTTGGCGTCGGCCCCTTCCCGACGCTCGGGCTCACCGGCGCGGCGATCGCGACGACGATCGGTCGTGGCATCGGGTTGTGCTATGCGCTCTGGTTGCTGTCGCGCGGTACCGGCCATCTCGCCGTGCAGCGACATCATCTGCGCGTGGAGCCCGCCACGATGTGGAGCATTGCACAGCTCTCCGGCTGGGGCACGGTGCAGGTCGCGATCAGCTCGGCGAGCTGGATGGGACTCGTGCGCGTAATCGCGATGTTCGGCAGCACGGCGATGGCTGGCTACACGATCGCGATTCGCATCCTGATCTTCGCCCTCATGCCAGCCTTCGGTATCGGTGCAGCGGCGTCGACCATGGTCGGACAATCGCTCGGCGCCAAGCTGCCGGATCGCGCCGAGCGTGCGGTCTGGACGGCGGCGCGCTTCAACATGGCCGTGCTCGGCGGCGTGGGCGTGCTGTTCCTGTTGCTGACGCGTCCGCTTGTCGGACTCTTCACGCAGGACGCGGCCGTGATCGAGGTGGCAGTTTTCGGCTTGCGCGTGGTCTCGATCGGTTTGCCGGTGTACGCGCTCGGCATGGTACTCGAGCAGTCGTTCAACGGCGCGGGCGATACGCAGACGCCCACCTGGCTCAACGTGCTCGCGTTCTGGGTGGTACAGATTCCGCTCGCGTGGTTGCTGGCGACGCGCGCGGGGCTCGAACAACGCGGCGTGTTCATCGCCGTCCCCATCGCGTACGTGGTGCTGGCGGCCGCGAGCGCGGTGCTCTTCAAGCGCGGGCGGTGGAAGCTGCGCGAGGTGTAGCCCTCGCGTCAGCCAGTGGGTCGCGTGCGAAGCGGTGCGGGGCGCATCGGGCGTGGCTTCTCGCCGTCGTTCGGCTGCGCCCCCCAATCGCGCTTCGGGTCACCCTTTTTGCGACCACTGCCGCGCGGCGTGTCGCCCGACGGCTTCGGCGCCGGCGGACGCTGGCGACCGTGTCTTCCTTTGCCACCTTTCATGGTCGCTGCGGGTGAAGCGTGGGTGTCGTGTGTCGTACCGCTCAACAGCGCGGATCGACGACCTCAAATCGCCTTGAACTCGTCGAACGGCTGACGGCACGCGTTGCAGGTGTGAATCGCCTTGCACGCCGTGCTGCCGAACTCGCTCTGCAGCCGCGTATCGGTCGATCCGCACCATGGGCAGGCCACCGGCGCGCGGCGGCGCGTGAGGGTGATGAGACCGCCACTCTCGGCGCGCCCCGGCGGCGCGATCCCGTACGCGCGCAGCTTCTCGCGAGCGTCGGGGCCGATCCAATCGGTGGTCCACGCCGGCGCGAACACGAGCTGGACCGTCACCTCACGCGCACCAGCGGCGAGCAGCGCGGCGCGCACGTCGTCCTCGATTTCGCGCATCGCCGGACACCCCGAATATGTGGGCGTGATGACGACGTGCACGTGACCGTCCGTCACCGACGCGTCGCGCACGATGCCGAGCTCGACCACGCTGATGACCGGCACCTCCGGGTCCTTCACCGTATCGAGCACCGCGAAGACATCGTCGCGCGACGTCAGCGTGCCGGGGAGCACACTCACGACGCGCTCACCACGTGGCGCCGGGGTGCGCCCGGGCGACGCTCTGCATCACCGACAGCAGATGCCCGAGGTGCTCGGTGTGCCGCCCACGACGCCCCCCCGATGCCATCAGCTTGACGGGCTTCACCTCGAGCGTCGCACGCGCGAGCACGTCGTGCACAATGGCCTCCCAGCGCGCCTTGGCCGCGTCGTGATCGAACACCACGCCCTGCTCCGCCACGGCGGCGTCCACCGCGTCACGCTCGAACAGCTCTCCCGTGTAGCGCCACAACGCATCGAGCGATTCCTGCACGCGACGGTGGCTCTCGGCGGTACCATCGCCGAGGCGCACCACCCACTCGCTGCTGTGGCGCAGGTGGTACTTCGCTTCCTTGAGCGCCTTGGCCGCAATTGCGGCGAGCTCCGCATGACCGCACGACGCGAGCGCATCGAGCTGCACGACACTGAAGGCATCGAACAGGAACTGCCGCACCATCGTGAAGCCGAAGTCACCGCGCGGCAGCTCCACGAGGAGCGCGTTGCGGAAGTGCACCGCGTCGCGGAAGAACGCGAGCGCGTCGGCGTCTCGGCCCTTTCCTTCCAGCTCGCCGGCGAGGCCGAGCAACATCGTCGCCTGGCCGATGAGATCGAGCGCGAAGTTCGCGACTGCGATGTCCTCCTCGAGAATGGGCCCGTGGCCGCACCACTCCGACAGCCGATGTCCGAGCACCAGTCGGTCGTCACCGAGGCGCAGAAGATACTCGGCCAGCGGATTGGTGATCACCGGTGCGCGCACACCAGCGACGTTGAAGGGCGCGACGTTCAGCGGTTCGGACGTGACGTTGGCGGCGCTGTCTTCGTGCCCGTCGTCGTGATCGGCTCGTGCCATCAGAATACCCGCACGCCGAGCGGCACTTTGTAGAAATGCGGATGACGGTAGGCCTTGTCGTTACCGGGATCGAAGAACGGGCCGGCGTCACCCGGCACCGACGCGACGATCGCACTCGCGGGCACGACCCACAGACTCACGGCCTCGCCGCGACGACAGTAGACATCACGCGCATTCTGCATCGCGTGCTCCGCATCGGTCGCGTGCACGCTGCCGGCGTGTTCATGCGGCGCGCCCTTGCCGGCCTGCGTGAACACTTCCCACAACGGCCACTGGGTGTGGCCGGTGACAGTAAGGCCGTCGGCGTTCGTCTCGCTGGTGTACGGTCGGTTCGTCGCGTCGGTCGAGCTCATGGGTCAGGCCGCCTGTGTGCTGCTGCTGCGTTGCTTCGCGGCATGCGCGGCCGCGGCTTCGCGGACCCACGCGCCCTCTTCGTGCGCCGCACGACGCGCAGCGAGACGCTCGCGATTGCACGGGCCTTCGCCGCCGATCACCTGGAAGAACTCGGTCCAGTCGATCTCGCCGAACTGCCAGTTGCCGCTGGCCTCGTCGAACCGCAGATCGGGATCGGGCAACGTGATGCCGATCGCAATGGCCTGCGGCACGGTGAGGTTCACGAAGCGCTGGCGGAGTTCGTCGTTCGTCTTCCGCTTCACGCGCCACTTGAGCAACTCGGCGGAGTTGGGCGAGTCGGTGTCGCTCGGCCCGAACATCATGAGCGCTGGCCACCAGAAGCGGTTGACCGCGTCCTGCAGCATCTCGCGCTGCGCCGGCGTGCCACGCGCGAGCGTGGCGCAGATCTCGAAGCCCTGTCGCTTGTGGAAGTTCTCTTCCTTGCAGATGCGCACCATCGCGCGCGCATACGGGCCGTACGACGTCTTCGCGAGGATCGTCTGGTTCACGATCGCGGCGCCATCCACGAGCCACCCGATCACGCCCATGTCGGCCCACGAGAGCGTCGGATAGTTGAAGATGCTCGAGTATTTCGCGCGTCCATCGAGCAGCTGCTCGATGAGCTCGTGACGATCGACGCCAAGTGTTTCGGTGCCGCAGTAGATGTAGAGGCCGTGACCGGCTTCATCCTGCACCTTCGCAATCAGCGACATCTTGCGACGCAACGACGGCGCACGCGTGATGAAGTTGCCTTCCGGCAGCATGCCCACCACTTCGGAGTGCGCGTGCTGCGACATCATGCGGATGAGCTGCTTGCGATAGCGCTCGGGCATCCAGTCCTTGGGCTCGATGCTCTCACCGGCAGCGATGCGCGCCTCGAAGGCGGCGACGAGTGCGGACTCGTGCGCGGACGAGTCGGCGGTCGGGACGATCGTGGGCTGTTCCATAGGAGAAAATGTACGGGTCGGGTCGGGGATCCGACAATCGGGGAATCGCGGGTATCTTTCCGGGATGTCCAACACCCATTCCGCGCCCGCAGTGCCCGACGGCGACGTCGTGGCTCACATCGCCGATGGCATCGGCACCGTGCAGTTCTCGCATCCGAAGGGCAACTCGCTGCCCGGCGTCCTGCTGCGCCGTCTCGCGCAGACGATTCACGACCTCGGCGCGAATCCCGACGCGCGCGTGATCGTGGTCCGAAGCGGCGGGTCCGGACCCTTCTGTGCCGGCGCGTCGTTCGACGAGTTTTCGTCCATTACCACGGCCGAACAGGGCGCCGAGTTCTTCAGCGGCTTCTCCCGCGTGATTCTCGCCATGATTCGCGCGCCCAAGTTTGTGGTCACGCGTGTGCATGGTAAGGCCGCGGGCGGCGCCGTCGGTCTGATCTCGGCGTCGGACTACGCGCTGGCCACGCCCAATGCCTCGGCGCGGCTGAGCGAACTGGCCGTGGGCATCGGACCGTTTGTGGTCGGCACGGTGGTCGAGCGCCGGGTTGGTCGTGGGCCTTTTGCGGCGATGTCGGTGGACGCGGATTGGCGTGACGCCGAGTGGGGCGAGCGGCACGGCCTTTACGCGCGCCTGCTCCCCGACGAGGCCGCGCTCGACGAAGCGGTCGGCGCGCTGGCTCGGACGCTCGCGGCCTCGAATCCGGAGGCGATGGCGGAGCTCAAGCGCGTGTTCTGGGCGGGCACCGAGACGTGGGAGCCGCTGCTTGCGGAGCGCGCCGCCATGAGCGGCCGGATGGTCCTCTCCGATTTCACGCGCCGCGCCCTCGCCGCCTTCCGAACGCGCTGAGCCGGACTGATCGGTCCGCGACTGTCAACCCCGGTTGACAGTCGCGCCTGGGTGCTCCAGTGTAGGGAGGGCAGACGCGGCCGTCGTTCGGGAACGTCGTCGGCCCGTTTGCGTTCATTTGCCAGTCGCCGTCCCGGTTGCCGGACGGCCGTGTTTCCCACGTGCGTCGTTCCGCACGATCCACACGACCGGACCTCTCCGCATGGCCTGCTTCTCGACGTCCGACCGATGGCTCGCATGACCGATCGTGACATCGCGCTGCGCCCTGCTGACGTGCTCGGCCCGGCGGATCTGGTGGCCGACGAGCGCCCGTCCGCGACGATCGAGACCGCGCCCGCGTCCGATGCTGCGCACTGTGCGACCATTGTGCGCACCCACGCGCGCACCTTCACGCTCGCCAGCTATCTGCTCCCGGCCGAAAAGCGCCGAGCGGCGTACGCCCTGTACGCCTTCTGCCGCGTGGCGGATGATCTGGTCGACCAGGCCACCCCGGGCACCGAGGCCACTCTGGCCGCACAGCTCGGCGACTACGAACGGCAGCTGAGCGCGGCGCTCGCCGGACGGCCGAGCGGTCCGGTGTTCCGCGAAGTGGCCTGGGTCGCGCGCGAATACGAGGTGCCGCCCGAGCCGCTGTTCGAGTTGCTCGACGGGGTCCGCCTCGACCTGTCCCCCACGCGCTATCGCACGTGGCGCGAGCTTGAACACTATTGCGAGGGCGTCGCGAGCTCCGTGGGCGAGATGTGCACGCACGTGTTCGGTGTGCCGGGTGGTGAGGAAGCCCGTCGGCGCGCGGTGCGCTATGCGCGTACGCTCGGGGTGGCCATGCAGCTCACGAACATCCTGCGCGACATCGGCGAAGACATCCATCGCGGCCGCTGCTATCTCCCCGAAGAGGATCTCGCGATGTTCGGGCTGACGCCGCGTGATGTCCTCACGAATCCCGGCTTGCCGCGCGACGAACGGTGGCGTCCCATGATGGCGTTCGAGGTGGGTCGTGCTCGCGCGCTCTACGAAGCGGCCATCCCCGGCATCGCACTGCTCTCGCACGATGCGCACCGGTGCGCGCGCGCGTGCGCGACCGGCTATGCCGGCATTCTCGGTGCCATCGAAGCCCAAGGGTACGACACGATTTCCACGCGTGCGCGCATCACACGGCGCGCGCGCTTCTCTGTCCTGTGGGACGCCTGGCGATTCCGGGCTGCCCCGCTCGACACCGCGACGGTCGGTGACGGTCCCGTGCTGCGTTGGGACCTCCTGCCGAACGCCGCTGCCAAGGACCACGTGCGCCTCGCCTGAGCGCGCCTGCCCCGTTTTTCCCGGTACTTCACTGTGTCTGCTGCCGCTTATCCCTCCGTGGATCGGGACAGTTCGGCCACCCTGCTGCGGGTGGCGTTCTTCTGTCTCGTGGCCCACGCCGTGTTGAGCGCCTTCTCGGCGTTCGCCTTCGCCACGTTTCTGTCGCCGCCGCTCCCCGCGTGGCTGAGCACGCCCACCAATGCCAAGGTATACGCGCTCGGCTACCAGTTTGGTGGTCAGACGACGGTCGTGCTCGGCGCACTCGCCGGCATTCTGCACGCGATGGGCAAGCTCGGATCGCGCACCGCGCTGACGATCTTCGGCGTGAGCTTCACTGTGTCGCTCGGCTCCGAGCTGCTGGGGACGTCCACCGGCCTGCCCTTCGGCGTGTACGGTTACTCGGGACTGCTCGGCTACAAGATTCTGGATCTGGTGCCGTTCAACATCCCCACGAGCTGGTTCTTCATGCTGTACGCCTCGCTTGCCATCACGGCACGCCTGCTGCCGGCGAAGGATGATGTCGTATCGCGCTGGTGGTGGGCGTTCATCGGTGGCGTCGTGCTCACGGCGTGGGACGTGTCGATGGACCCCGCGATGGTGAAGACGGTGCATTGGATGTGGAACGTACCCGACCTCAGCAACGAGTCGGCGTTCATCCGGTTCATCGGCACACCGATCTTCTACGGGATGCCGCTCACGAACTGGCTCGGCTGGCTGCTCACGGGCATTGTCGTCGCGCGGCTCATGCTCATGATCGTGCCGCCGTCGCGCTGGGCGCGTGATGTCGCGCCGAGCAACTTCCCACTCGTGCTCTACGCGGTGAACGGCCTGCTCCCGATTGCGATCTGCCTCCGGCAGGACATGGTGTGGGCGGGCGTGCTGGGCTTCATCGCGATGGCGCTGCCACTGTGGCTCGCGTGGCGGGCGGGTGCGCCCAAGACGGTGACCTCGCCGTCGACGCGCGCGGCGATGGGTGTTCCGTCGGTCGCGGTCGCTGGCGACTGACGTCGCCACGCGTCGCATCGCGCGCGTAATGGACGCGCTCGCGGCCCTCGTGGCATCGCCGAGATTCCTGCTCGGCATCATGGGGGCCGTGCTCCTCGAGGCGGCCGCGCTGATCGTGTGGCATCGACGGACCGGACGCGGCCCCCGTCCTGAGGCCACGGTGTCATTTCTCGGCGCCGGCCTCGCGTTTCTCGCGGCAGTGTACGTGCTGCGGGCACATCAGAGCCCCTCGCTCGCGTTTCTCAGTGCGCTGACGCTGGCGCTCGTTTTCCACGTCTGGCACCTCGTGATCCTCGCGCGGCGCTGAGCGTGCTCCTTCTTGCTTTTCGCTGACATGCGCATTCTCGTCATCGGCAGTGGATTCGGCGGACTCTCCGCCGCCATCCGGTTGCAGGCTCAGGGCCACGACGTCACGATCGTCGAGAAGCTCGACAAGGCGGGCGGTCGCGCGTACGTGTTCGAGCAGGACGGCTTCACGTTCGACGCCGGTCCCACGATCATCACGGCACCGTGGCTGCTGCACGATCTCTTCGAACTGTGCGGCGCGCGCACGAGCGACTATCTCGAGCTGCAGCTGCTCGATCCGTTCTACAACATCCGGTTCGAGGACGGCAGCGTCTTCCACTACAACGGCGACCCGGAGCATCTGCGTCGCGAAGTGGCGCGCTTCAATCCCGACGACGTGACGGGCTACGACCGCTTCGTCGCGCGGACGCGTGACATCTTCAAGGCGGGCATGGCGCTCATCGACAAGCCGTTCCCGTCGTACGGCTCGATGCTCAAGGTCGCGCCCGATCTCGTGCGACTGCGCGCCGATCAGAGCGTGGCGAAGTACGCGAGCAAGTTCGTGCAGGATGATCGACTGCGTCAGGTCTTCAGTTTCCACCCGCTGCTGGTGGGTGGCAACCCGTTCCAGACGTCGTCGATCTACGCGCTCATTCACACGCTCGAACGCGAGTGGGGCGTGTGGTTCGCGCGCGGCGGCACGGGCGCACTCGTGCAGGCGCTGGTGCGGCTCTTTACCGATATCGGCGGCACGATTCGCTACAACAGTGAAGTCGCCGGCATCACGGTCGATCGCACGACGCGTCGCGCGACCGGCGTGACGCTCGCGGGTGGTGAAGCGTTGACGGCCGACGCGGTCGTGTCGAACGGCGATGTGGCACAGACCTATCGCCGTCTCGTCCCGTCGTGGGCGCGCCCGCGCATGACCGACAAGAAGGTCGAAGGGTACGACTACTCGATGTCGCTGTTCGTGATCTACTTCGGCACCAACCGCAAGTACGACAACGTGGCGCATCACGAAATCATCATGGGTCCCCGATACAAGGAGCTCCTCGAGGACATCTTCGAGCGCAAACTGCTCGCCGATGATTTTTCGCTCTACCTGCACCGTCCGTCGGCTACCGACCCGTCGCTCGCGCCCCCGGGCCACGATTGCTGGTACGTCTTGTCGCCCGTCCCGCACCTCGGCGGTCAGGTCGACTGGGAGAAGGTTGGCGATCGCTACCGCGACCGGATCATGGCGTACCTCGAAGAGCGCTACCTGCCAGGGTTGCGCCAGAGCATCGTGACCGAGCGCCGGATCGACCCGCGCTACTTCCGCGACACGCTCGACAGCTACCTCGGCAGCGCGTTCTCGGTGCAACCGACCCTGTTCCAGTCGGCCTATTGGCGTCCGCACAATCAGGATCGGGACATCCCCAACCTGTACCTCTGCGGGGCGGGCACGCATCCGGGGGCCGGGTTGCCGGGCGTGATCAGCTCCGGCAAGATCGTGGCCGACCAGATCGGCAGCGCCGGCGGTCGCAAGCGCACGGTGCGATCCCCCGAAGTCGCCGCCGCCCGCTGACGGCGCGGCCGGTTCGCGTCGCCACCCGTCCCAAGGGGGGCGACGCAGACCCGCCGGTCGCATATCTTTCGGGATTCACTCATCCCGCGTACCACACCAGTCCCATGACGATCACCATCACGCCGACCGAGACCACGGGCGTTTCCCGCCGCCTCCAGGTCGCTGTTGCCGCGGAAGCCGTCTCGGCCGCCGAAGACAAGGCCGCGCGCAAGTACGCCAACAAGGTGCGACTCCCCGGCTTCCGCCAGGGCAAGGCGCCCGCTGCCGTGGTTCGCAAGAAGTTCGCGGACGCGATTCGCCAGGAAGCCCTCGAAACGCTCGTCAACGACGCCTTCAAGCAGGCAGTCGACGGCGCGGAGAAGCTGGCCGCCCAGCCGCACGTGCACGACCTCAAGTTCGCTCCCGGCACCGACCTCACCTTCGAGCTGCACTACGAGGTGCGCCCCGAGCCGACGCTCGAGAAGCTCGAGGGTTTTGCGCTCACGCGTCGTGAGGCGGCGGTCACCGACGAGCTCGTCACCGAGCAGCTCGATCGCCTGCGCGAACAGCGCGCCACGTGGACGCCCGTGACCGAGAAGGCGCTCCCGGGCGACATGGTCACGGTGCTGCTCTCGACGGCCGAGGCCGACGGGACCCTCCCCGAGGGCCGTGAGTACAAGCTCACGCTCGGCGGTGGTCAGGCGATTCCCGGCATCGAGGAGCTGATCATGGAGGTCGCGCCGGGCGCGACAGCCGAGCGCCCGGTGAAGTGGCCCGATGACTTCCCGGACGAGAGCCAGCGCGGCGTGTCCAAGCTGACGCGCGTGAGCGTGGTCGACGTGAAGCGTCGCCTGCTGCCGGATCTCGATGACGCGTTCGCGCGTGAACTCGGCGACTTCGAGACGGTGAGCGCGCTGCGCGAAGCGGTGCGCACCGATATGGGCGCGCACGCGCAGCGCGAGGCGGAGGCGGAGGTCCGCGCGCAGCTGATCGAACAGATGATCGAGGCCAACCCCTTCGAGGTGCCAGGCGCGTGGGTGCGTCAGCTCATCGAAGGGTATGCCCAGATGTACCAGATTCCGCAGGAAGAGCTGGCGCGCTTCGCCGAAGAGTTCAAGCCCATGGCGACGCGGCAGGTGCAGCGTGACCTGATCATCGACACGATCGCCGAGCGCGAGTCGCTCAAGGCGTCGGAAGCCGACATCGACGCGCGCATCGAGCAGATGGCGACGGCCCGGAACGTTGATCCGGGTCAGGTGTACGCGCAGCTCCAGAAGGGCGGCCGGCTCCCCGAGATCGAGCGGGAGCTCACCGAAGAACGTGTGTTCACCTGGCTCCTCGAACGCAACACCGTGACCGCGGGCTGACGCCCGCCCTACCGTCTCGCGTCCCCATGGCAACGATCTACACGCCGTACATCATCGAGCGCTCGTCCCGCGGCGAGCGCACCTACGACATCTTCTCGCGGCTCCTCATGGACCGCATCGTCTTCCTCGGCACGCCGATCAACGACGATGTGGCCAACGTGATCATCGCGCAGCTCCTGTTCCTGTACGCGGACAACCCGGAGAAGCCGATCAACCTGTACATCAACTCGCCGGGCGGCAGCGTTTCGGCCGGCATGGCGATCTACGACACGATCCAGTTCATCAAGTCGCCGGTGCACACCACCTGCATGGGCATGGCCGCGAGCATGGGCGCGTTCCTGCTCTGCTCGGGTGAAGCCGGCAAGCGCAGCGCACTGCCGCACGCCCGCATCATGATCCACCAGCCGCACCAGTCGGGCGGCGGTGGTCAGGCGTCGGACATCGAGATTCAGGCGCGCGAGATCCTCTACCTCAAGGCCAAGATGAACGAGCTCATGGCCAAGCACACCGGCCGCCCGATCGAGCAGATCGAGCGTGACACCGATCGTGACCGGTACATGTCGTCGGACGAGGCCAAGCTGTACGGCCTCATCGACAACGTGATCACGACCGAGGCGGAGCTCGTCGGCGCGTCCAAGTAAGCGGCAGCATGCGTGAGCGAGGGCCGCTGTCCACGTGGGCAGCGGCCCTCGTCCGTTCCGGCTGCGGCCCGCCTCGTTTCGCCGCGCGCACTGTGGCTGAACGTCCGACCTGCCGAGACTCCTATCGCACCGGCTGGTCCCCGCGCTTCGCTTGACCGTGCGGCCCTGCGGGCGTTAGTTCTAGCATATCGGGCGCCCTCCTGGCCCCGCGTCTCCGTCCCCGCGACATGTCCCAAGACAAACACCTGCGCTGCTCGTTCTGCGGCAAGTCCAAGGACGCCGTCCGGAAGTTCATCTCCGGGCCGTCCGTGTACATCTGCAACGAGTGCATCGCTCTCTGCAACGAGATCCTTGCCGAGGACGAAGAGCGCGAAGTCACGGAAGCCATCACGCAGGTCCCGTCGCCTCGCGAAATCAAGGCGACGCTCGACCAGTACGTGATCGGGCAGGAGCGCGCCAAGAAGGCGCTGGCCGTGGCGGTCTACAATCACTACAAGCGCATCAACGCGGCGGGCTCCGCGCGCGAGGACGACGTCGAACTCGACAAGTCCAACATCCTCCTGCTCGGCCCCACGGGCGTGGGCAAGACGCTGCTCGCGCAGACGCTCGCGCGCATCCTCGATGTGCCGTTCACCATCGCCGACGCCACGACGCTGACCGAAGCGGGCTACGTCGGAGAGGATGTCGAGAACATTCTCGTGCGGCTCCTGCAGGCGGGCGACTTCAACGTCGCCGAATGTGAGCGCGGCATCGTGTACATCGACGAAATCGACAAGATCGCGCGCAAGTCGGAGAATCCGAGCATCACGCGCGACGTGTCCGGAGAAGGCGTGCAGCAGGCGCTGCTCAAGATTCTCGAGGGCACCGTCGCGTCGGTCCCGCCGCAGGGTGGGCGCAAGCACCCGCAGCAGGAGTACATCCAGATCAACACGAAGGACATCCTGTTCATCTGCGGTGGCGCGTTCGACGGCCTCGAGAAGATCATCGAGTCGCGCATTGGCCGACGTCAGATCGGCTTCGGTGGTCCCGGCGAGGTGGTCGAGCAGTCGCCCGAGGCCGAGGCCGCGACGAAGAAATCGCCGTTTGCCGAGGTGGAACCGGACGATCTGCTGCGTTTCGGTCTCATCCCCGAGCTCGTCGGCCGAATGCCGGTCGCGGTGCCGCTCGACGCGCTCGACGAGCCGGCGCTGGTCCAGATCCTCAAGGAGCCGAAGAACGCGCTGGTGAAGCAGTATCAGCGCCTCTTCGACATCGAGGACGTGCGTATCACGTTCGAGGAGTCGGCACTGCGCGCGGTGGCCCAGAAGGCATTGCGCCGCGGGACCGGCGCGCGTGGACTGCGCGCCATCCTCGAGGAGACGCTGCTCGAGACCATGTTCGACCTGCCGGGACGCGATGACATCGTGGAGGTCAAGGTCACCGAAGCCTCGGTGACCACCGGTGGTCCCCCGCTGATCGAGATCGCGCCGACGCGACAGAAGAAGGAAGCCTGAGCCCCCGCCCTGCCCCGCGATCCGGCCCTGCGCCGACGCGGTATCCCGTACTGCCGTTGCGGGATGTCGTGCTGTTCCCGCACGTGGCCATGCCGCTCCTCGTCGGGCGGGCGCGCTCGCTGGCGGCGGTCGCCGCCGCCGCCGAAGGGACGGGGGAGCTGCTGCTCGTCACGCAGCGTCGCTCCGATGAGCAGCATCCCACCGCCGCCACGTTGCACCGCGTCGGTGTGGTCGCGCGAATCCAGCAGGTCACGCGACTGCCCAACGGCACGACGCGCATTCTGGTCGACGCGACCGAGCGGGTGCAGATCCAGCGCTTCACCATGCCTCGCTCGAGCGCACGCGGTGACGCGGCACGCGCCGACACGTCGCGCCCCAGTGACCAATCCGTCGCCGCCGGGGTCGCACGCGCGGCATCACAACCGATCGTTGCGGTCGCGACCTCGTTGCCGCTCGCACCCGTCGCGGCCGCACACGCCGAGACCGTGCGCCTGGGACTGCGGCACGCCCTCTCGCTCTTCGAGGAGTACGCCTCGCTGCACCGCCGCATCTCCTCCGACATTGTCGGGGTGCTGCAGGCCATCGATGAACCGGAGCGACTCGCCTACGGCATCGCGGCGCATCTGCCGGTGTCGCTCGAGATCCGACAGGAGCTGCTCACGCGGCCGTCGCTCGTGGCACTCGTGGAGCGTCTCACCGAGCTGCTGGTGATGGAGCTCGAGATGCTGCGCCTGGAACGCCGCATGGACGAGCAGGTGCGCGGGGCGATGTTCCAGCACCAGCGGGAGTTCTACCTGCAGGAGCAGCTCAAGGCGATTCATCGCGAGCTCGGGCACGAGGACGGCGACGAGTTGGGCGAGCTCGAAGCGCGACTGGCCGCACGCGGACTGCCCGAGGCCGTGCTGACGCGCGCGACGCGCGAAGTCCGTCGTTTGCGCAAGCTTTCGCCGATGTCACCCGAAGCCGCAGTGTCGCGCAGCTGGCTCGATTGGATTGTCGCCTTGCCCTGGAACGAGCGCAGTGACGACACCATCGATGTCTCGACAGCGCGCGACGTGCTCGAGGCCGATCATCACGGCCTGCGAGATGTGAAGGATCGTATTCTCGACCACGTGGCGGTGCTCGCGCGCGTGGGGACACTGCGCGGTCCCATTCTCTGCCTCGTGGGTCCGCCCGGTGTCGGCAAGACCTCGCTCGCCCGCAGCATCGCCCGCGCGTTGGGGCGGCCCTTCGTGCGCCTGGCGCTCGGCGGTGTGCGCGATGAAGCCGAGATTCGCGGACATCGACGCACGTACGTGGGCGCCTTGCCCGGTCGCATCGTGCAGGCGATGCGTCGCGCCGACGTCATCAATCCCGTGATGCTGCTCGACGAGCTCGACAAGCTCGGCAGCGATTGGCGTGGCGATCCGGCGGCGGCGCTGCTCGAGGTGCTCGACCCGGAGCAGCAGCCACACTTCGCCGATCATTATCTCGAAGTCGACTACGACCTGTCGCAGGTGCTGTTCCTGACCACGGCCAACTCGCTGTCGGCCATTCCGGAGGCACTGCGGGATCGTCTCGAAATCGTGCGCCTGCCGGGCTATCTGGAGCCCGAAAAGCGCGCCATCGCCGAGCGATACCTGCTGCCACGACAGCTCGCGTCGCACGGGCTCGCCGAGGGTGATGTCACGATCACGTCCGAGGTGCTCACGCAGGTGATTCGTGGCTGGACACGCGAAGCCGGCGTCCGCGATCTCGAGCGGCGCATCGCGCGACTGGTCCGCAAGGTCGCACGCGCCACCGTGGAGCGTGGTGATCTCGCGCTGCCGATTGCCATCAGCACGGAGCAGCTCACGGAGTGGTTGGGCGTGGCGCCCTACGATGACGACGCGAACGATCTGACGAATCGCGTCGGGGTGGCGAACGGTCTCGCGTACACGAGCGTCGGCGGCGAAGTGCTTGAAGTCGAAGTGAGCGTCGTGCCCGGTCGCGGGCGGCTGCAACTCACCGGCACACTCGGCGACGTCATGAAGGAATCGGCGTCGGCGGCACTGACCTGGGTGCGCTCGCGCCTCGCGGCGCTCGACATTCCACTCGACGCACTTCAGAAACACGATCTGCATGTACACGTGCCGGCGGGTGCGACGCCCAAGGACGGACCGTCCGCCGGGATCGCCATCGCCAGTGCGATCGCCAGTGCCCTCACCGGTCGTCCGCTGCGCGGCGATGTCGCGATGACCGGCGAAGTGACGCTGCGCGGTCGTGTGCTCCCCATTGGTGGCGTTCGTGAGAAGGGCGTGGCGGCGCACCGACAGCGCGTGCGTACCGTGCTCGTGCCGGCTGGCAACGCACGCGACCTCACGGAACTGCCGGACGACGTGCGGCATGAACTCACGTGGGTCACGGTGCGTAGTATGGACGAGGTGCTGACACACGTGCTGATGCCGGCTACCGAGGCGTCACCGCCCCCACGTCGCCGGTCGCGTGCGGCACGCGCCACTCCGATCGCTCCCGACGCCCCCTCACGCTATGTCTGACTCCATCAGCACCCCCGATCCACTCGTGATCCGATCGCTCGAGTTCATCGGACCGATGGCGGAGGCCGGCGGTTGGCGTCCGCCCTCTGAGCTGCCGGAGATCGCCTTCGTGGGCCGTTCGAACGTCGGCAAGTCGTCGCTGCTCAATCGACTCGTGCGGCGCAAGGCGTTTGCGCGCGTTTCGAACACCCCCGGCCGTACACGCGAGATCAACTTCTTTCGCGTCAACAACGCGTTTGTGCTTGCCGACCTGCCGGGCTACGGCTACGCGCGCATCTCGAAGGAGCGAAAGGCCGCCTGGAAGCCGCTCATCGAGGGCTATCTGCGCCGTAGTCCCATGTTGCGCGGCGTCGTTCAACTGCTGGATGTCCGGCACGATCCCACCGGCGATGATGACGCGATGCTCTCGTTTCTCGCCGATGTCGGTGTGCCGACGCTGCTCGTCCTCACCAAGATCGACAAGCTGCGCGCACGGGAGCGCGATGAACGGCTGCAGGCACTGACGAATCATCTCGGCGTCGACCCGGAGCAGTTGATGCCCTTCTCCTCGGTGACGGGTGAGGGGCGTGATGATCTGGCCGAGGCGGTCGTCGCGTTGTGTGCGGCGCGCTCGTGGCGCGAGAGCGACGACGAAGACGGTGTTGTCGCACCGGAGGGCGCGCCGCCAGACGGGAGCCACGCGTGACGCGTCGCACCTCGTTGCGCCTGACGGTCGTGTTCGTTGCCGTCGGTGCGTGTGCACCGGTCGTCCCGCCGAGCGGAACACCGGCACCGACAACGACGCCGCCCAGTCAGCCACCGGCGTCGGTCGCCCCCATCGGCGCCGAGGCATTGCTCGTACCACCGGGCTTCGGCACGCTGCGGCAGGATGACATCGCGCTCCGCCTCGCGCTCCCCGGTGGACTGCAGGTCCGCGCCCTGCCACTCGATGAATCGTTCATTCGCCTGCTCTCCCCCGATTCGTATCGCGCGATGACCGAACTGCGCGAGAGCAAGGCGACCGATCTCACACGAGTCCAGCAGCGTTCACGCCTCCCCTCCTACGCGCTGTGGGTCGTGAACTTCTTCGCGCAGGAACAGGGCGAGACACGCTTCAGTCCACTCGAGATCGTCATTCGCAACGCGGGTCGCGACTTCCGTCCGCTCGATGCGATCGCGCTCACGCCGGGATTTGGCCAGTATCGTCTGCGACAGCGTGAGACGCAGTCTGCAATTCTCGTATTCGATGGCCTGCTCGATCCCAATCAGCCACTCACCATGATTGTCGAGACGGCCGAAAGTGGTGGGTGGCAGGCGGTCCTGCAACGCGTGGAACGTGAACGGGCACTCGCCCGCTCGCGCGCGAACGCTGCGGCGCGTCGGGATTCGTCGGCGCGACGGGATACGATCGACGCCGCCGTTTCGCGCACACGATAGCACGAGCGCTCAGCGCGTCCCCTCGAGCGAGACCCGCAGTACATCTTCGGCCACCCCCGCATCCCCACTTCGCAGCAGGTGGGCGATGTGCTGCAGCGCCTCCCGTTCACGCGGCCAGGTGACGGCCCGCATCGCCGCCGGCAGCGAGAGCCACCGGGCCGACACGTGCTCCGCCCCCAGGTGCGGCGCGATGGGCGCTCCACCGTCGCCGACAACCGCCGCGAACACCACGGTCGTCTTCACGCCGCGGCCTGGGAGATAGAACGCGCTCATCGTCACGCAGTACAGCCGCGCGACCGCGAACCCGGTCTCTTCGCGCACCTCACGCACCGCCGCGTCTTCCGCCCGTTCCTCGTGCTCGATGCGGCCATGTACGAGCTCCCACGAGCCGGCGCAGCGCGTGTCGGCGCCCCGCTGCAAGACGAGCACGCGCCAGCGGTGGCCGCGCCCGGCGTCGGCGCGACCGCGCGCGATCGGCTCGCGGTGAAGGACGCACACGTCCACGACCTCGGGGGTCACCGGCGCAATCACGCGGGCGGGCCAGGCGGTGTCGCTCATGCCTCCAAGCTACCGCGCCGCTTGCCTGCGAGGGACGGGGGCGGCGAGCTTTCGTGGTGACCACACGTGACGCCTTTTTCGCACGCGCTGCCGCGTGCCGCGACAACGGGGGCCTCGTCCCCGTCTGGCGCGACTGCCTGCTCGATCTCGACACTCCGGTCGCGGCGTTCGCCAAGCTGCGCCGGGCACCGTTCGCCTTCCTGCTCGAATCGGCGCCGGCCGGCGGCGAGACGTGGGCGCGCTACACGTATCTCGGCAGCGATCCGCGCGGCGCGTGGCGCCTGCGCGATGGCGTCGTCGAGGATTGGACGCCGGCGCGTGGCTGGCACGGCGCACGGCAGCCGGACGATCCGATCGCCGACCTGCAGGCACAGCTCGCGCAGTTGCGCCCCGCGGATGCGCCAGAGCTGGGCCCGTTCTGGAGCGGCGCAGTCGGTTTTTTCGCGTATGACATCGTCCGCCACATCGAGAACCTGCCGTCGCCACCGCCCCGCGCGATCGACGCGCCCGACGCCTGCGTGATGTTTCCGCGCACGATCGTGGTCATCGACAACTGGCGCGGACAGGCGCGTGTCATCGCGTCGGTCATCGTGCCGGCCGGCGCAGCCGACGCGGAGCTGGCGGAACTGTACGCCGACGCCGAACGCGACCTCGACGACGTCATCGCTCGCCTGCACGGCCCCGACACGCTCCAGCCCGTCTCGCTCTCGGAGCAGGCGGCGCCAGCCACCGGGACCTCTTCCTGCACGCGTGAGGACTTCGAGCGCGATGTGGCGCGCATCAAGGAATACATCCTCGCCGGCGATGTGTTTCAGGCGCTGCTCGCACGGCGCATCAGCACGCCACACGACTTCGACGCGACAACGCTCTATCGTTGCTTGCGCGCACTCAATCCGTCGCCGTACATGTATCACCTCGAACTCGACGGCGTCGAGATCGTGGGGTCGAGTCCGGAGCTGCTGCTGCGCGTCGCCGATGGGAAAGTCACCGTGCGACCCATCGCGGGCACGCGACGCCGCGGTGCCACGCCCGCGGACGATGCGGCGCTGGCCGAGGATCTGCTTGCCGATGAAAAGGAACGCGCCGAGCACGTCATGCTCGTGGACCTCGGCCGTAACGATGTCGGACGCATCGCGCAGTACGGCACCGTACGCGTGACCGATCTCATGACGGTGGAAACGTATTCGCACGTGCTCCACATGGTGAGTCAGGTGGAGGGCACGCTCCTGCCCGAGTACCGCGCGCTCGACGCGCTGCGCGCCACGTTCCCTGCGGGCACAATGACGGGAGCGCCCAAGGTGCGCGCGATGGAAATCATCGATGAACTCGAGCCCGAGCGACGCGGTCCGTACGCCGGGGCGCTGGGCTTCATCGCGGCCGGTGATCACCGCATGGACCTCGCGATCACGATTCGGACGTGCGTGATGGCCGATGGCGTCGCTTCGGTGCAGGCGGGGGCAGGCATTGTGCACGACTCGAACCCAGCGGCCGAATGGGAAGAGACCGAAACCAAGGCACGCGCCCTGCTCACCGCCATCGGTCGCGCGCGAGCGGCCGAGGCAGCAGCGCAAATGTCGCGCCCGACCGCCTGAGTCGTGCCGCTGATTCTCGCCACGTCGACGGGTGACCGTCGTTTCACGCTCCCCGACGCGAGCACGCTCATCGTGGGACGTGAAGGGACGTGCGATGTGACCGTGGCCGATCAGGGCGTCTCGCGTCGCCACGCCGAGCTGCGCAGCGACGGGCGCACGCTGCTGGTGCGTGATCTCGGCTCCCGCAACGGCACCTGGCTCAACGGACAGCGCATCGATCATGGTCAGGCCAGCGTTGGGGATCGCGTGGCGTTCGGCCCGGTCGAACTGACGGTCGCGCACGTGGAGGCTCCGCGCGCGTCGGCGACGGCGCCCTTCGCGCTCGATGGTGCCGCAACGATGGTGCGTGAACGCCGCATGCCCGACGCGGCCGATGCCGTGGAAGTGATCGCTGGTCGTCGGCTCGCACAGCTCGTCGCCATCACACAACGACTCGGTGCGCTCGACGCCCTCGATGAACTGCTCGGGCGAATGCTCGATGACGCCTTCGCCGCCTTCGCAGCCGACCGAGCGGCCGTGCTGCTCGCCGACGAGGACGGTGAACTCACCGTACGTGTGGCCCGTGATCGCGACGGCAGTACGATCGCGCGTCCCGTCTCGCGCTCCATTGCGCGCGAAGTGGCCGACAAGCAGGTCTCGTGGTTGCTGCACGACGCGCGACAGGACGCTCGCGTTGACGGACAGTCGGTGACGACACAGATCGTGCGCTCGGCGCTCGCCGCGCCGCTGCTCGGTGAGGATCGCCGCACGCTCGGGGTGATCTACGCCGACAACCTCCGCGACGTGCGGGCGTTCAGCGAGAGCGATCTCGACTTTCTCGTGGCCTATGCCGGCGTCGCCGCTGCCGCGATCGAACGCGAGCGCAACGCCACACGCCTTCGGGAAGCGGCGCGTGTCCGTGAGAACTTTGCCCGCTACTTCACGCCCCAGCTGGCCGCGCGCATTGCGGGCACCACGGGCGCCGTGGCGCTCGGCGGTGAACGACGGCCGGTGGTGGTGCTGTTCAGCGATATTCGCGGCTTCACCGCCATTGCCGAGTCACTCGCCCCCGATGCCATGGCCGCGCAGCTCAACGAGTACTTCGAGGCCATGGTGACGTGCGTGTTCCGTCACGAGGGCGCCCTCGACAAGTACATTGGCGATGCCCTCATGGCGTATTGGGGCGCGCCGGAGGCACACGAGGACGACGCACATCGCGCCGTATCCGCAGCGGCCGACATGCAGACCGCCCTGACCGTGCTCAACGCGCGATGGGCCGCTGAGGGGCGTCCGCTACTCAGCGCCGGAATCGGCGTGCACCGTGGCGATGTGTTTGTCGGCAACATCGGCGCGTCGCAGCGGCTCGAGTACACGCTGATCGGGGACACGGTCAACGTGGCAAGCCGCCTCTGTTCATTCGCCAACGGCGGCGAGGTGCTCGTGAGTGACGCCGTCCGCGAATCACTGGGCGCGCCGTGGTCGTGCACACCGCGTCCCGACATCGCTCCGACGCGTCATCACGGGGCAGCCATTGCGGTGTACGGCGTACACGGCGAGACGGCGCAGCGCCTGCCCGAAGGTGTGCCATGAGTGGAGTGACGTCGGTCGAGGTGCCAGCCTGGCACTCCGGCACGGTGGGCCGGACGCGACTTGTGGCCCACGCCGCGCTGCACGATGCACTGGCCGAGTGCGTACGCGCACACGGCACGTTGCATCGATGGGCCGCGACCGTTCCGCAGCCGCGGGCGCTGCAGGGCCGCGGCGTGGTTTATGTCGCCTCGATTCCCGGACACCACGATACCGTGGCGGTGCGGCACGCGTGGCACGGTGGCCTCTTCGCGCCGCTCACCGGTGACCGCTTCTTCATGCCCACGCGTGCACCGCGCGAGGCGGCGGCAAGCGCAACACTGCGCGCGCGTGGCATTCTCACGCCCGAGGTGCTCGCCTACGCGCTCTACCCTGCCGGCCCCGGCATGCGGCGCGTCGATGTGTGTACGCGTTTTGTGCCGGACGGGTGGGACTTCGGCGCGGTGTTGGCCGGTCACGCCGCGACCATCGCACGACCGCTCGCCGAGCGTGCCGTGATTCGATTGCTCGCACAGCTCGCGCAGCAGGGCGTACTGCATCCCGATCTCAACGTGAAGAACATCCTGCTCGTCCCCACGACGGGTCGCGAATCACTCGACGCATGGTTGCTCGACGTCGACGTCGTGGAGTTTCGCAGCACGCCGCCACGCCAGTTGCTTGCCATCAATCTCGCACGACTCGAGCGGTCCATCCGCAAGTGGCATGCGCGCCACGATCTCACGCTCGACGAATCGTGGCTCGCGGGATTCGTCGCGTCGGCCGTGGTGGCGGCCACATGAGTGGACCGCGTCGTCATCCGGCCATGCCGGGGCTGGAGCACGCGCGCTTCGACCGCGTGTGCATTGTGATGATGAGCGCCGTCGGCGACGCCGTGCATGTGATGCCGGTCATTCACGCCCTCAAGGCCGCGCATCCGCAGATGCACCTCACGTGGGTCCTGCAGCCGGGGCCGGCAACTCTCGTGCGGGGGCATCCGCTCGTTGACGATATCATCCTCTTTGATCGCGCGCGCGGCCGCCGAGCCTTCCTCGAGACGCGTCGCGCACTGCGGGATCGCCAGTTCGATCTCGTGATTGCGCTGCAGGTGTACTTCAAGGCCGGCGTCATCACGCAGTTCACACGCGCCCCCATCAAGCTGGGATTCGATCGTGCACGCGCGCGTGACGCCAACTGGCTCTTCACCACGCATCGCATTCCGCCACACGCGGGGCAGCACGTCCAGGCGCAGTACTTCGAGTTCCTCGACGCGCTTGGCGTACCGCACGACGTCCCGCGGTGGGAGCTGGGTCCGTGGAACGACGACGAGCGCGCGTGGCAGCGCGAGTTCCTCGCGCAGTTCTCGCGTCCCATCGCGCCGCTCGTGATCGGGACCAGCAAGGCGGACAAGGACTGGTTTGCCGATCGATGGGTACAGGTGTGCGAGCAGCTCTACCACGAGGAAGGGCTGCAGCCCGTCCTGGTGGGCGGTCGCTCGCCACGCGAAGTGGCGGCGGAATCGACGATCCTGGCTGGCACGACGGTCGCGCACTCGGCGCTCGGCAGCGGCCTGCGTCGGCTCGCCGGGATCCTCGACGGCGCCGCGCTGGCCATCTCACCCGATACCGGGCCGCTGCATCTCGCGGTTGCCTTGCGCACACCGGTGATCGGCCTCATGGGCTACACGAATCCGAAGCGAGTCGGGCCCTACGATTTTTCGCACGATCTGCTGATCGACGCGTATGGCGAGCCCGGCGAGGACTACCCGCTCGACATGGTGTACCGTCCGGGTCGCATGACGCGCATCGCGGTGGCGGACGTGATCGGGCGTCTGGACGTGTGGCGGGCGCACTATCGCGACGCCCGACTCGCCGCGCTGGCCGCGCGTGGGCTGCTGCCTACCGGTACTTGAGCGGCCCGAAGGCGTAGCGGTAGCCGTTCCGTTCGCAGAGGGCAGTGAGACGTCGGAGCGGCAGCCCCATCACGGCGAAGAAGTCGCCCTGGATGCCGTCCACAAGCGTGGAGCCGAAGCCCTGAATACCGTACGCCCCGGCCTTGTCGGCCGGTTCACCCGTGGCGACGTACGCTTCGATATCGGCGTCCGAGAGATCGCGGAACGACACCGACACGCCCTCGACCTCGGAGTCGAGCAGGTCGTCACAGGCGATGGCCACCGCGGTGTACACCATGTGCGTCCGCCCCGAGAGCAGACGCAGCATGCTCCGTGCATCGGCATCATCACCGGGCTTGCCGAGGATCTGCTCCCCGGCCACGACCACGGTGTCCGCACCAATGACAAGCGAGCCGGGCTCGCGGGCCGCGATCAGTGCCGCCTTCTCTCGTGCGAGACGTTCACTGTGCACGGTAGGGAGTTCGCCCGGGAAGGGCGTCTCGTCGATGTGCGCGGGCTGGACCACGTGATCGATACCGATCAGCGAAAGCAGTTCGCGGCGACGGGGAGACTGGGACGCGAGGACGATTCGGGGGAGGCGCATGCGCCTAAATTATCCGGACGTCACGCACCTCGACCAGCGCCCTGGAGGCGCCCCATGACCCGTCCCGATTCCAACGCCCAACCCGCCTCCGCCGAGGCGCTCCGCCCACACTTCGAGACACTTGCCGTGCGCACGCAGGTGCCGCGGACGGCCGAGCGTGAGCATTCCGTGCCGCTCTTTCTTACCTCGAGCTTCGTGTTCGACAGCGCCGAGCACGCGCGCGCGCTCTTTGCCGACGAAGTGGAGGGGAACGTGTACTCGCGGTATGCCAACCCCAACACCGACGAGTTCGTGCACAAGCTGTGCGCGCTCGAAGGCGCGGAGGACGGCCTCGCGACGGCCTCGGGCATGGCTGCCGTCTTCACCGCGTTGGCGTCGCGACTGTCGGCGGGGGATCACGTGTTGGCCTCACGGGCACTGTTCGGCAGCACGCATCAGATCCTGACGCGCATTCTGCCCAAATGGGGCGTGACGTGGAGTTACGCCGACGCCACGAACCCCGAGAGTTGGACCTCGCAGATCACCGCGTCCACTCGAATGCTTTTTGTGGAGACGCCGAGCAATCCAGGCCTCGAACTCGTGGACCTCGCGTGGTTGGGGGCACTCGCGCGCGAACGTGGCATTCCGCTCGTGGTGGACAACTGCTTTGCCACGCCGTATCTGCAGCGTCCGCTCGAGTGGGGGGCGTCGCTCGTCGTGCACTCGGCCACCAAGTTCATCGACGGTCAGGGGCGCACGCTTGGTGGCGCGATCGTTGGCGACAAGGCGATGGTGGCCGACGCGCGCTACTTCGCGCGGCACACCGGACCGGCGCTGTCACCGTTCAACGCGTGGACGTTGAGCAAGAGTCTGGAGACGCTGGCGGTCCGCATGGACCGGCATTGCGCGAATGCACTGGCGCTGGCGACGCACTTCGAAGGGCACCCCGAGTTGGAGAGCGTGCGGTATCCGTTCCTCGCGTCGCATCCGCAGCATGCACTGGCGACGCGACAGATGCGGGCGGGGGGCGGGATTGTCGTTCTGGTCCTGCGCGGCGGCATCGAACGGTGCCGGCGCTTTCTCGACGCACTCAGACTCTGCTCACATTCGCCGAATCTCGGCGATACGCGAACAATCGTGACGCACCCGACGAGTACCACGCATTCGAAGCTGACAGAGGACGAGCGGCGGCAGGTGGGGATCGTGCCGGGGCTCGTTCGCATCAGCGTGGGATTGGAGCAGGTGAGCGATGTGATCGCGGATCTTGAGCAGGCGTTGGTGGGGTCGAGCACGCCCGTTGAACGCGTGGGGTGACGGCGCGCGTTTTCGCTCGCTCACCACTGCAGCAACGAGAGCCCGGGAATGCCGCTGAAGTCGTCCGCGTTGCGCGTGACCAGCGTCGCGCGATGCACCAGCGCCTGCGCGGCGATCATTCGATCGAGCAACTTTCGCCGCGAGTAGCCCGCGTGTGCGACAATCGACCCGTAGACGTCCGCAGCGGCGGCGTCGAATGCGACGGTCGGAATCGCACCGAGCATCGCGTCGAGTCGTGCACGACGTGTGAGGGCGTTCGAGGGCTCCCGATACACACCACCCTCGAGCTCGACGCGGGAGACGACCGACATCAGGACCGCACCGTCGAGCGCAGCAACGCGGTCGAGCACCGCGCGGTCGCCATCACGCACGTGTATGAGCACGTTCGTATCGAGAAGCCAGGCCATGCGTTCGCCTTCTAGAGCGACGGCCGTTCCGGCAACTCCTCCACGTCCCGGCACTCAACGCCATTCGGTGTCGGCAGCGTGTTCAACGTGGCGACCAGCTCGGCCGGTGTCATCGTGGCTGGATACACGGTGAGCACGTCGCCGGAGCGCACCATGATGAGTTCGACGTCCTCACCGAACGCGACATCCTTGGGAAGGCGAAGTGCCTCGCTGTTCCCGCTCCGAAACGTCCGTGTACGTGCAGTTGGCATTGCCTCGCCCCGTAAAGGATATACTTGTATATACAGCTGCGAGTCAGGGAGGGCAAGTGCTGCGCCATCGCGCGCTTGATCTGGAAATCCATCTGCGGCGTCCGGCCCTGCTGCGCCGGCGCCGCCACATTCAGCCGAAGTCTGCCCTTTCCTCCGAGCCCCCGCCCCTTTCCCACCATGGATCCCTCCCCTCGCCGTTGGGCGCTCGCCCTCACCGGCACGCTGCTGGCGCTGTGCCCCCTCGCCACGCCCACCTTGCACGCACAGCACATCGTACGGCATGGCGAGTCTCGAGCACGGCGTGCCACTCACCACGCGCACGGTGCTCGACGTGGGGTCGATCTCGAAGCAGTTCACGGCCATGGCGATCCTGATGCTCGAGAAGGAGGGCAGACTTTCGCTCGACGATCCCATCCGCAAGCACTTCCCCGAGATGCCGGCGTACGCCGACGGCGTGACCTGGCGGCGCGCCCTGAGCCAGACGAGTGGCCTGCGCGATTTCCGGACGCTATCGGGACAGACCGGGCGCACCTTCGCGGGCGACACGATCGACGCGCAGGGTGTGATCACCCGATCGGCCGAACCGAACTACGTGCTAGGCGAGCGGTATCTGTACACGAACTCCGGGTGGATTCTGGCCGCGCAGCTCGTGTATCGACTCACGGGCAAGACGCTCGCGCAGTTCGCGGAGGAGCGCATGTTCGCGCCACTCGGCATGCGCGACACGCGGTTCTTCGCCGACAACGCGGCGGTGATTCCGCACGTCGCCACCGCGTACGCACCACGCGGTGACGCATTTCGCGTGGCGCGCAATACCTACGACGGCGCGATCATGGGGGCCGGTGGTGTGCACACCACCATCGAGAACTTCGGACGCTGGCTCGGCAACTACGACACGGGTGCCGTGGGTGGGCGAGAGGTGATTTCGGTAATGACCACCGCCACGCGACTCAACGACAGCACGCCTGCCCGGTCAGGCGCGACGCAGGCCTACGCGGTGGGGCTGAATGTAGGCACCGTGCGCGGCGTACCCGTGGTGTCGCTCGGCGGGAGTTGGGCCGGATTCCGCGCGCACTTTCTGCGGTTCCCCGAGCAGCGCGTCGCCGTGGCCACGTTCTGCAACCACAGCGCGGCCGGTCCCGATTCGCTCGCGCGTCATGTCGCCGCGATCTACATCGGCTACCAGATGCTCGCCGATAGCGCCGCCCTGTGGCGCGCCTCGCTCGCCGCTGTACCGGAGCAGCCGACCGACGTGGCGACCATGCGCGCGCTCACCGGCGTGTGGCGCAACGTGGCCCGAGGCGAAGTGCGTCGCACACGGCGCGCAGGAGCCACGCTGCTGATGATCGCGGGCGCACGCACGCGTCTCACGCCGCTTGGTGCGGGCCGATATCGAGCGGGCGCCGATGCCGAAATCCGCTTCGAGGGCGGCGCCGTACCGACTCGCATGTTCGTGCGGAGCAGCAGCGACACAGTGACGTTCGTGCGCGCGGATACTGCGCTGCACACGCCCGCTACGCTCGCCGCCTACGCGGGAGAGTACCGCAACGAGGAGATCGAGACGACGCAGAAGTGGGTGATGGAGAAGGACCAGCTGGTGCTCTACGCCAACGAGCGGCGACAGGGCACTCTTGAGCCCACCTACCCCGACGGCTTCCTGCGCGGCGAGTCCGTCATCGATTTGCAACGCGATACGCGCGGACGGATCACGGGCTACACGGTGCAGTCGGGACGCGTTCGGAACCTGCGGTTCACGCGGGTGCGCTGATCCTACCGCGCCTCCACCCGACGACGCGCCCAGTCCCACCCAACGAGCCCCCGGCGGTTCACCGCGCGCACCTGCACCATGCTCCCCGCCGGAACATCGCGCAGCACGATGCGCGGGCTCGTGGACTGCGTCCGCTGCCGCGTGGGATTGTCCGCCGGTCCCCACGTGATCTCGTAGTGCGCGATGTCCTTCTCGGGGCTCGCGCTCCACTCGACGCGCAGCGCCTCGTCCTCGATGCGCGTGGTCGTGAGCCCGTTCAATCGCGATGGCGCCGACGCGAGATACATGATCGACGCGACCGTCGTCTTTGCCACTTCGGCCACCAGCCGATGATTGATTGTCTCGAGTACATCGTGCGGCATGTGATAGTGCGGATTACCCAGCACCGGGTACGAGCCGATGCCGCCCACGATGTCGCCGTAGCCATCGAAGAACGCCTGGGCATCGGTGCTCTTGTAGTAGAACGCGTCGTACGTGATGAGGTCGGTGAAGCCGAGCGCGGCCGCGTGCTGCACATCGCGAATGCCAGGATTGGAATAGCGGATGGTATTGTCGAGTCGCTGATCGTTGGCCCAGCCGATCATGTCGTTGTTGAGCACCCCCATGAGGCGCAGCCCATTCGCCTTGGCCACGCGCACGAACTCGCGGCCACCCAGCAACCCGGACTCCTCGCCACTCAGCGACGCGAAAATGATCGTCGCCGCCTGCGGTCGGTTCGCGAGTACTCGCGCGGTCTCGAGCAGTACCTGCGTGCCGGACGTGTTGTCGTCGGCGCCCGGACCTTCGGCGCGCGAGTCGAAGTGGCTCGAAATGACGTACACGAGTTCGGGATGCGTCGTCCCGGGCAGCACGGCCACGATGTTGCCGGTGGGCACCGTGGGGCGATCGACACCCGTGCGTGCGTCGAAGCGCTGCTCGTGCACGTCGCGATACCCGAAGCCGCGATACGCGTCCAGCAGGTATTCGCGCGCCTTCGCATTGCCGGGCTGGGTGAGGTGCTTGCTGTCGAACTGGAAGAGATCGAAGCCGTAGCGGTAGACCTGGTGCACATTCACGTCCGACACGGCCGCGCGTACGGCACTCGCAATGGGCGCGAACATCCGCGTGCCCTCGGCGCGCAGCGTCTGTTCGGCGCGCAGGTTCTGTGCGATGCGTGCACGCAGCTCGGCCACGGTCACCTCACGCGAAAAATCCATGCACCACAGATGCCGATGCGGTGTCACCGTGTCGCCGTCACGCTCAGCCACGATGAGCAGCTTCGTGCCGTCGGCACTCGGTACCCACTCGTACTCCGGGGCGATTGTGCGCACCGTGTTGTTGTGAAAGAGGCGTCGCCGCTCGCCGTTCACGTACAGGTGCGAGCGACGGTGGCGCGCCTCACCCATCACCGCGAGCAGACGCGTATCGTCGAGCCACTGCGGCAGCAGATCGTGCTGGATTTCGCGCGTCACGCGTTCGACCGTGCCGTCGGCGACGCGCACGGTGAAGAGCTCCCAGTCCTCGCGCGGTCGCTGCTGGAAGGTGACGCGCGATCCGTCGGGTGAGAGCGCCAGCGCGTCCAGCGCATCGCCCGTTTCGTGCACCACTCGGGCCGCCGCCAGATCATCGGTGCGGCCGACGTGCACACGCTGCCGTGCACCATCACGCGTGATCCACGCCGCGTGTGTGCCCGTGGCGGAGAGCACCGCCGCCTCGCCTGCGATCACGGTCTCGCGCCGCGAGCGCAGATCGAGCACCGCGAAGTGCCGACGTCCCGGCCCACGAGCAAAACCACCGCCCGTGCCCTGCTGCAGCGGGCTGCGACCGCCCACCCCGTAGAGCACCGTGTGGCCGTCGAGTCCGACGATCGGGTCACTCACCACGGAGTCGATCACGCTGATCCGCATGGGCGCGGCGCTGCCGGCGCCGGTGAGCGTCATCGCGTAGAGCGCCGTGCGCACCTCACCCGCCGGCGCGGCAATGAGCAGCAGCAGGCTGTCACTCGCGAACCGCACCTGCGCGGGACGCAACGCGCCAAGGGACAGGGCCTCGCCCTCGAGCCGAGTCGAGGCGGGCGCGGCGCCGGGCAGCGTGGCGTGCCGCAGCGTGGGGGCCTCGCTCGTGCCCGCAATCCACGCGAGGCGGTTGGCAGAGGGTGCCAACGCCGCGGCAGTGGACGCGACCTCCGCGTGCACCGGATAGCCCGACTGCATGGCGGCCACCCGGGTGACGCGAGCAGCGCCGGTGCCCGTCTCGTAACTGATCCAGCGTCCGTCGCGCGACCATCGCGGCGCGCGCGCGTCTTCGGCCACGAGGGTCGTGTGCCAGGCTTCGCCGGTGAGCAGCGCGATGCGCTCGCGATAGGCGGAGGCGTTCGCCGACGTCAGGATGGAATCGAGCGCGAGCAGCGCACGTGGGTACGCCCCCTCCTGCCACGCCAACTCGGCGCGTCGCCACCGCGCGTCGTTGGCGGAGGCGGACTGCGCGGCGAGTGCGAAGGGCGACAGCACCAGCAGACCGAGGCCGGCGAGTCGGGAGCGTGAGGAGCGCATGCGGGGAAGTCTCAGGGAGTGGAGGTCGCGGCCGACGCCGCCTCACGTTCGAGCCAGAGCGTGACGGGCCCGTCGTTGACGAGATCGACGTCCATCATGGCGCCGAACACGCCGGTGGCGACCGGAATGCCCTGATCACGCAGCAGTGCGACAAACCGTTCGTAGAGCGGTACGGCCGTGTCGGGACGGGCCGCGTCCACGAAACTCGGGCGTCGCCCCTTGCGGGCGTCGCCGTAGAGCGTGAACTGCGACACGACGAGCGCCCCGCCCTGCACGTCCGCGAGAGAGAGATTGAGTTTGTCGTCGGCGTCGGCGAAGAGGCGCAGGCCGGCGATCTTGTCGGCCATCCACGCGACCTCGGCATCGGTGTCGGTGTGCGTGAGCCCGACGAGCAGCAGGAAGCCGCGGCCGATGCGGCCGGCGACATACGGGAGGGCGTCGCCGTCCGGGCGAATGCGCACTTCGGCGCGGGACACGCGTTGGAGGAGGACTCGCATGCACCAAACTTCAACGAGTCTCGAGGTTCAGCAACTGGTCGCGCACTTCGCAGACGATCCGGCGACGGCGCGTGCTCGCCGCACGTCAGGCGCCGCTCAGCACTCGCAGGACATCAGGCGTCTCGCAGGGCGCGCAGCGCCTCGAGTTCGATGAGGTGCTCCATGTCCTTCTTGCGCCGCGCCGCGCGCTTGGCGTCGATCAATGCGTCGAGCGAGATGGTATGGAACCGCACGGAACCGATCTGCGCTTCCTCCGATCGTGCGAGCGCCTCGTCGTAGCCACCCACACCAGGCACGCGATCGAGCAGATCGAAGTCGCCGTGGGTGGTCACAAGCGTCAGCAGCGGCGTGATGGAGAAGGTCCGTGCATCGAGAATGAATGGCAGCCCCGGCTCCACGCCACGCAGATAGGCCTTCCACTCGGTAAGCAGCTCAACGAGCCGCTGCAGATTCTCGGGATCAGTGGCGTAGCAGATGTCGAGATCATTGGTGTAGCGCGCCGAGCCGTGGATCGTAGCAGCCACGCCACCAACCACCACGAATCGGATACCTCGGGCCACGAGGGCACGCAGCATTTCCTCGAACATTCGTTCGCCTCAGCGCGTGGCGCTCGGCCGAGTGACTCGGCGGCGAAAATCCGCCATGGCATCGAGCTGACGAAGTCGCTCGGTCGGCGTGCGACGCAGATTGGACGCGAGCAACGACAGGTCGAGCCCCCACGCGCGTGCCGCCTCCAACGGTTCGTGATCACGCGTTCTCGGGCGGCCACGCACGCGTGGCGCGACCGTGGTGTGCAATGCCGAACGGCGCGCGTCGAACGTGGAGTGCATGCGCGCGACATCCAACTGCATGCACAACGTCCCCTGATCATCCAGCGCCACGGAGACGACCGCCGAGTTGTTCGATTCATCGCCGCCCTGCAGCAACCGGCTCGCGAGCGCCTCGGCCCGCTCCAGCGAGCAGCCAGTCGCCCGTTGCAGCAGACGCATGACGTACAAACGCCGTGCCAAGGGGAGTGTGTAGGCATCGGCGAGTCCGAGCGCCGCCGACGTGTTCAGCACCCATTTCGGGGGCGCGTCGGCCAGATACGCGACTTCGGCGAGCGTGAGCATATATTGAGTCTAACACAGAGATACTATTTCGACCACTGCCACTTTGCCCGAGCGCCGCGTCTCGACCGGCCACTCTTCCAGCGTCTCGGTCCCGTCGTCCTCGACGATCGCGACCGGCACCCGGATCATGCGCTACGGCCAGCAGCCGCCATGGCAGCAGCACCGACACCGTCGCCCCCAGCAGGCCGTCAGCGGTCACCGCCGTGCGCAGCTGCCGAGTGGCGCCCGCACGCGCGGAGCGCGCAACCCTCTGCCGCTACGGCCGCGGCAACCAGACGCGTTCGTGCCACCACCTCTCGTTGCATGCGCAAGCCGCGACCATAGCACGCAAAACGCGGGCGGGCAATTGCCCGCCCGCGTACTCGTCCTTCGAGACCGTGCGACCGGTGGCCGCGGTGCCCGCCCTACTCCACCGTCACCGACTTCGCGAGGTTGCGCGGCTGGTCCACGTTGCAGCCACGCTTCACCGCGATGTAGTACGCGAGGAGCTGCAGCGGCACCGACGCGAGGATGGGCGTGAGCACGTCGATCGTCTCCGGGACGCGGAACTCGTAGTCCACGAGCCCCTCGAGCGCTTCCTCTTCGCGCGTCGTGATCGCGATGATCTTGCCCTTGCGCGCCTTCACTTCCTGGATGTTCGACACGACCTTCTCGAACACCGCATCGTGCGGCGCGATGCACACCACCGGCATCATCTCGTCGATCAGCGCGATCGGCCCGTGCTTCATCTCCGCCGCGGGATAGCCCTCGGCGTGGATGTAGCTGATTTCCTTGAGCTTGAGCGCCCCTTCGAGCGCGGCGGGGAAGTTGTAGCCGCGGCCCAGGTACAGGAAGTTGCTCGCGCGCTTGAACTCCTCGGCGATCTCCTCGATCTCGTGCGCCCGATCGAGAATCTGCTGGATCTGCTCGGGCAGCGCCGCCAGCGCGCGTGCGATCTCCTGCCCGCGTTCCTGCGTCATGCCGTGCAGACGCGCCACCTTGAGCGTGAACAGCGCGAGCGCGACCACCTGGCTGGTGAACGCCTTCGTGCTGGCCACGCCGATTTCCGGGCCGGCGTGCAGGTAGATGCCGCCGTCGCTCTCGCGGGCGATGGTGGAGCCCACCACGTTCACGAGGCCCATCGTGCGCGCACCGCGTCGCTTCGCTTCGCGCATCGCGGCCAGTGTGTCGGCCGTCTCGCCCGACTGCGAGATCACCATGCACAGCGTATTCGGGCGCACGATCGGATTGCGATAGCGGAACTCCGACGCGTACTCCACCGACACCGGGATGCGACACAGCTCCTCGATCATCAGCTTGCCGATGAGCGCCGAGTGCCAGCTCGTACCGCACGCCGTGATGACGATGTTGTCCACCGCCATCAGATCATCCTTCAGGATGTTGATGCCGCCGAGCTTCGAGAAGCCTTCGTCGATGAGCAGGCGGCCGCGCATGGTGTCGGTCACCGTCTTCGGCTGTTCGAAGATCTCCTTGAGCATGAAGTGCGGGTAGCCGCCACGCTCGATCTGCGCGAGGTCCCAGTCGATCTTGCTGATCGCCTTGTCCTGCGCTTCCGCCTCGAGATCGAGAATGCGATAACCGTCGCGCGTGAGCACCGCGACTTCGTCGTCATCGAGGTAGATCACCTCGCGCGTGTGCGAGAGCACGGCGCTCGCGTCGGAGGCGAGATAGTACTCGCCCTCGCCAAGACCGATGAGGAGCGGGCTGCCCTTGCGTGCGGCCACGATCTTGTCGGGCTCGTCGGCCGAGATGACCGCGATGCCGTACGTGCCTTCGACCTGCCAGAGCGCCTCGATGACCGCGGCCTCGAGATTGCCCGCGTACGCCGCTTCCACGAGGTGCGCGAGCACTTCCGTGTCGGTGTCGGAGCGGAACTCGAAGCCTCGCTCCTCGAGCGACCGCTTGAGCACGGTCGCGTTCTCGATGATGCCGTTGTGGACGACCGCGATGCGACCGTTGTGGCTGCGGTGCGGATGCGCGTTGTTCGTGGTCGGCGGACCGTGCGTGGCCCAGCGCGTGTGCGCGATGCCGAGCGTGCCGTGCGGCGGATCGGCCGCGATCGCCTGCTCCAGCTTCATGATCTTGCCGGCCGCCTTGCGCGTCTCCACGCCCTTGCCGTTCATGACGGCGACGCCCGCGGAATCATAGCCGCGGTACTCGAGGCGCTTGAGCCCCTCGATCAGAAATGGCGTGGCAACCTTGGGACCGACGTATCCGACGATGCCGCACATAGGCAGAGTCTCGAGAGAAGGAAGAAACAGGCGGGGTCAGGACACACCAGCGAGCGCGGCGAGCGGCTCGCGCGCATCGGCGACGAGCTGTCGCGCGGACGCCATGTCGGGTGCTTCGGCGATCACGCGAACGATCGGCTCGGTCCCCGACGGGCGCAGGTGCACCCAGCGATCGGGCCAGTCGAGCCGCAGGCCATCCTGCGTGTCCGCCGACGCGTCCGGGAAGCGCTCGCGCAGCGCCGCGTACACGGCGTCGAGCGGCACTTCCGGGCGGTCCAGCTTGTCCTTGACGATCACGTAGCGCGGATGTTGCAACACGAACGACGACAGCTTCTCTCCGCTGCGCGCGAGCAGGTGCAGCACGAGCGCCGCCGCGACAGGCGCGTCGCGCCCGAGATGCAGTTCCGGCAGAATGACGCCCCCGTTGCCTTCACCACCGATCGTGGCGCGCGCGTCGCGCATCGCGAGCGCGACGTTGACCTCGCCCACCGGGGCGAAGCGGAACTCGGCGCCGTGATCACGCGCCGCGTCCTGCACGACCTTGCTCGTGCTCAGGTTGGTCACCACCGCCCCGGGCCGCGCCGGCAGGACGGCACGGACGGCCAACGCCAGCGTGTAATCCTCGCCAATGGCTTCGCCGCGCTCGTCCACCAGCGCGAGGCGATCGACGTCAGGATCGGTCGCGAAGCCCACGACCGCGCCACTCGACCGCACGAGCGCACGCAAATCATCAAGATGATCGGCCACCGGTTCCGGCGGACGTGGGAAGCGTCCGTCGGCCGTCATGCCGATCGCCGTGACGCGACACCCGAGCGCCTCGAGCAGCGCAGGCATGATGCGACTGCCGGCGCCGTGGCAACAATCGAGCGCCACCGAAAAGGCACGCGCGCGAATCGCATCGACATCGAGGAAGGGCAACGCGAGTACCGCATCGACGTGCCGACGAATCGCCGCGTCATCGACACTGATGTGTCCGAGCCGATCCCATGTCGCGCGCGGAATCGGGCCGTCGAGCAGCGCACGCATCTGCGCGCCCTCCTCGGCGGAGAGGAACAGCCCACTCGCGCCAATGAACTTGAGCGCGTTCCATTCGATGGGGTTGTGGCTGGCCGTGATGGCCAACCCACCGGCGGCGTGATGATGCTCGACTGCGAGCTGCACCGTGGGTGTGGGCACCATGCCGATGTCGATGACCTCGCAGCCCACCGATTCGAGCGCCGCGTGCACGACGCGCGTGAACATGGCGCCGGAGACGCGACTGTCGCGTCCCACCACAATCGGGCGTCCCGGATGCTGCGTCGAAGCCCACGCGCCAAAGGCCGCTGCAAACGTCGCCATCACTTCCGGGGTCAGTGCCTCCCCAACGCGACCGCGCACGCCGGAGACGCTCACCATCAGCCCATCGAATCGCATGTGTCCTCGCACGGGTGTGTCCAAGTCCCTTCAGCCACGGAACATACACACCTCGGGGGGGCGCACGGGACCGGGGCGGCCGCAGTGACGGCCTCGTCGAGGAAAGGACGCATCAGCGAGGTCCACCGTTACACCACGGGTTCCTGGTGCCTCGTCGTGCGTTTGGTGATCCGGATCACACCGCGCGCGCCGGTCCGGATCGCGGGCGCGTTACGACGGCGTCAGGCCACCTGCGACGCGACCAGTCGGGCCGGACGTCGCGCGCGTCCATCGGGCAGCGGGAAGGCGCCCGCCGCCAGTGCTCGGGCAAACGCGGAGACGCACATCGGATCGAACTGCGTTCCCGCACAGCGCTCCAACTCGGCGAGCGCGTCCTCGACAGCCATGCCGGCGCGGTACGGACGTCCACTCGTCATGGCATCGAACGAATCGGCCACGGCGGCGATGCGCGCCTCGAGCGGGATCACGTCACCAACCAGTCGATCCGGCGTGCCGCGTCCGTCGTAGCGCTCGTGATGACCGCGCACCACGTCCAGTGCATGCGGCGCGTCGCGCAGCAGCGGCTGCAGCAGACGCCACCCGATGACCGGGTGCTCCATGACATGCGCGTACTCTTCGGGCGTGAGCGCCGAGCCCTTGTTGAGCACCGACTCGCGGACACCGATCTTGCCGATGTCGTGCAGACGGGCGCCCAACTCCAGTTGCGCCAGGCGATCCGCCTCGAGTCCCAGCTCACGAGCAATCGCGGTCGCGTACTGGGCCACGCGCAATGAATGACCCCAGGTGTAGCGGTCCTTCACTTCGAGCGCGTCGGCCAACGACTGCAGCGAAGCGAGGAAGAGCTCTTCGTACGCACGCGCCTGCGCCTGCACCCGTTCCTCCAGATGCTGACGATACGCGCGATTCTCGAGCACGAGCCGTCGCTTCTCGAGCGCCTGCCCGAGGCGTCCGCGGATTTCTTCCACGCGAAACGGCTTCGTGACGTAATCCATGGCACCGCTCGCGAGGCACTGCACGGCGAGGTCGACATCGCTCACACCGGTGACCATCACCACCGCCGTATCGGGCCACCGCTCGCGAATCACGCCGAGCAGTTGCACGCCATCCATCTCGGGCATGTGATAGTCGCTGAGCACGAGCGCCGCGGGCTCGGCCTCGAGCATGCGGAGTGCTTCGGCGCCGGACGCCGCATCGCGACAGCGCATGCCCTGCTGTTCGAGGATGCGACGCAGCACCGCACGGAGCGGCGCTTCGTCGTCCACAATCAGGCAGCAGGCGGTGGCGTCAGGCGCGGTGGGAGCAGTCATGAGCAGACGGAAACGTGGCGCGATCAGGCGGCCGGCGGCGGATCGAACGGCGACGGCGTCGGACGCCACGGCCCCTGCGGGACGGAGGTCCGTCGGATAGGTTGCGTCGGTCCCCCGACTCCCCCACGCACCACGCCGAACTTCCGATGACGCGCATCTTCCCCGAAGACCTCGACGCCGGCCTGGCGACTCGCGCCATTCACGCCGGTCAGCGGCCGGAGCCCCACGCGGGCGCCATCATGACGCCGCTCTACCTCACCTCCACCTATGTGCAGGACGGGCTCGGGCAGCACAAGGGGTACGAGTACGCGCGTGGGAAAAATCCCACCCGTGAGGCCCTCGAGCGCAACGTCGCCACCCTCGAAGGCGGACGGCACGGCTTCGCCTTCGCGAGCGGCATGGGCTGCCTCGACTCGATCATGAAGCTGTTCCGGGCGGGCGACCACTTCGTGGTGGGGGAAAATGTCTACGGCGGCACCTTCCGGCTCTTCGACAAACTGCTGCGGCATCTCGGCCTGTCCTTCAGCTACGTGGATACTCGGGACCCGCAGCGCGTCGCCGACGCGATGACCCCGGCCACGCGGGGTCTCCTCGTCGAGACGCCCACGAACCCGCTCATGTGGCTCTGTGATCTCGCCGCCATGGCCGAGATCGCGCGCGCACACGACGCCCTGCTCATCGTGGACAACACGTTCGCCACCCCGGTCTTCCAGCGACCGCTGGAGCTCGGGGCGCACATCGTGTGGCACTCCACCACGAAGTATCTCAACGGTCATTCTGATATGATCGGCGGGGTCGCGGTGGTACTTGAGGACGCCATCGCCGATCGGCTGCAGTTCATCCAGAATGCAGCCGGCGCGGTCCCCGGTCCCTTTGACTGCTGGCTGGCCCTCCGGGGCACGAAAACGCTCCCGCTGCGCATGAAGCAGCACGACGCCAACGGTCGCCAACTCGCCGCGTGGCTCGTCGACCGCCTCGGCGAATCGGCGGTCATCTATCCCGGCCTCGCGTCGCACCCGCAGCACGCACTGGCGGCGAAGCAGATGTCGGGGTTCGGCGGCATGATCACGCTCGACCTCGGCAGCCGCGAGCGCGCCCGACAGGTGCTCGAGGGCGTCCGCGTCTTCGCGCTGGCCGAATCGCTGGGTGGCGTCGAGAGCCTCATCAGCCATCCGTTCAGCATGACGCACGGCTCCGTGCCGGCCGACGTCAAGCAGGCGATGGGACTGACCGACGGGATGGTTCGCCTCTCCTGCGGCATCGAGGACATCGAGGACCTCGTCGCCGACCTCGATCGCGCGATCGGCTGATCCACGCAACTTTGGGCGACGCGCGCCGTAGGATGAGCAGACCTTTCACCACTCTGCCATGACCCGACAGCCGCTTACCCAGATCGCGTCCGTCAGTTGGGAGCACCCAGCCGACCGCGCCGCCCTCAACGCGCTGCGCGCCCTGCCGGGCTTCGACCTGGCGGTGCGCAAGATCGCCGGCTTCTTCGGCGAGCGCGGCATTCGCAACCTGTTCCTGGGCGATGCCGTGCTCGTCGGGCCGGCGCAGCGTCCCAATCTGTACGCCCTGTATCAGGAAGTCCTGCAGACGCTCGACTGGCCCCCGGCCGGCGAGCCGCCCCCGCAGCTGTACGTCGCGCGGACGCCCTTCGCCAACGCCGGCGCCGTGGGCTTTGATCGACCGTTCATCGTGATCAACTCGGGAGCGCTCGAGATCCTCTCGCGCGAGGAGCAGCGGTTCATCCTCGCGCATGAACTCGGGCACATCATGAGCGGCCACACGACGTACCGCACGATCGCACTCATCGTGATGACGTTCGGCTTCCAGGTGCTGCCCATCGTGGCCACGATCGCGCTGCTGCCGTTCCAGCTCGCGCTCCTCGAGTGGTATCGCAAGTCGGAGCTCTCGGCCGATCGCGCGGGGCTGTTGGGGTCGCAGAGCGTGCGCGACTCGCAGCGTGCGTTCCTGTCGCTCGCCGGGGGCAAGGTCATCGACGACACCGTCGATCTCGATGCGTACCTCGCTCAGGCGCGAGAGTACGAAGTGGGTGGCTCGTCGTGGGACTCGGTGCTCAAGGCGCTCAACACCGCGATGCGCGTACACCCGTTCCACACGGTGCGCGTCGCCGAGTTGAGCCGGTGGGTAGAGGCTGGCGGGTACAGCCGCATCCTGGGTGGTGACTACGTGCGTCGCGGAGACGAGAAGACCGCGCGTCCCCTCGGCGATGACGTGCGCGAGGCGAGCGACTACTACTCGGCGCAGGCCCGCGAGGCCGCGAGCAAGGTGGGCGACGTCTTCACGCGCGCCGCCGACGCGTTCGCCGACGCGTTCCGAGCGGCCACGGGCATGGCCGGTACGCCTGGCACCGGCCCACGGCCGGACGAGGGCGGACCGGCGGCGACCGGCCCCGTGTCCGACGGTCCGCCAGGCGGTGGTCCGGGTACGGGTGGTTCGGGCGCTGGCGGCCCGGCGACCTGAGCCGGTCGCCCGACGAGGTTAGGTTACGCCGTCCGTCGCGGTGACGGACCCGTACCCCGGCTTCGCATGAAGATCCTGCTGGTGGGCAACGGCGGGCGCGAACACGCGCTCGCCGACGCCCTGTCTCGAGAGAATACGGCGGTCGAGCTGATCGCCGCCCCTGGCAACCCCGGTATCGCGACGCTCGCGCGCGCTGCGGCCGTGAAGGCGACCGAGCTTCCGGCGCTAGTCGCGCTGGCGGAGGACGAAGCGGTGGACCTCGTGGTCGTCGGCCCCGAGGCACCGCTCGCCGATGGTCTCGTGGACCGGCTGCGGCAGCGTGGCATTCCCGCGTTCGGCCCCACCGCGGCGGCGGCCGAGATCGAGACCTCAAAGCACGTCGCGAAGTCGCTCATGACGCGCGCCGGTGTGCCGACGGCGCGCGCGGAAACACATCGCCTCGCCACCGAAGCGCACGCCGCCGTGCGCGAACGTTTCGGTGCGCCGGTGGTGATCAAGGCGTCCGGTCTCGCCGCCGGCAAAGGCGTGATTGTGTGCCACACGCTCGCGGAAGCGCACGCCGCCATCGATCGCATCATGGGTGACCGCGCGTTCGGCGACGCCGGCAATGAAGTCCTCGTCGAATCGTTCATGCAGGGCGAAGAGCTGTCCCTCTTTGCATTGACCGACGGGACTGACGTGCTCACCATGCTGCCGGCGCAGGATCACAAGCGGCTGCTCGACGGCGATGACGGTCCGAACACCGGTGGCATGGGCGCGTATACGCCGGTCTCGCTCGGCACCGCGGCGCTGCTCGATGACGTAACGGAACGCATTCTGCTCCCTACATTGCACGCGCTGCGCAAACGGGACACGCCGTTCACCGGCCTCCTCTACGCGGGATTGATGCTCACCGACGAGGGACCACAGGTCGTCGAGTTCAACTGTCGGTTTGGTGATCCCGAAACGCAGGCGATTCTTCCCATGCTCGACAGTTCATTGCTCGAGCCCATGCTCGCCATCGCTCGCGGAGCGCGGATCGGATCGATGCCTGCCCTGCGCTGGCGCGACGGTGCGTCGGTGACCACCGTTGTGGCCGCGTCAGGCTATCCCGACACCCCACGCAGCGGCGACGTCATCTCGCTCCCCGATGAGGACGCGACGCGACGCGTGTACCACGCCGGCACCACGCGCGCGAGCGACGGCACGCTGCGCACAAGCGGTGGTCGCGTGGTCGCCGTGACGGGACTTGGCGCCACCTTCGACGAAGCGCGCCGCATCAGTCGCGAGGGCGCCGCCGCCGTTGGCTTCGACGGCGCGCAGTTTCGTGGCGACATCGGCTGGCGGGAAGCGGCGCGACGTTGAACTGAGGCGCGGCCGTGCCTGAGTTGCCGGAAACCGAAACCATCGCGCACGATCTGCACCACGACGTCCGTGGCGCCATCGTCTCGCGTGTCGACGTGATGCGCGAGGATGTGCTGCGCGATCTCGCGACAGCAGATTGGTCGAACGCGCTGCACGAGCTCGTGATCGTGCGTGTGTGGCGACGCGCGAAACTGGTGGTGCTCGATCTCGCGGCTGCGCCGGACGCGACCGTCACGCGTCACGTTGTTGTCCAGCCGCGCTTCACCGGCGCGCTGCTCGTGGACGACGGCGCGCTCCCGTCATCGCTCCGCGATTTCCTGTGCGTGACGTTCACGCTCCGTGATGGTCGCCGGCTGCACTATCGCGATGTCCGACGACTCGGCACCGTGGCGTGTCAGACCCCCGAGCGCTTCGCGGCCTACACGCAGTCGCTCGGCCCCGAGCCCCTCGCGTCCGACACAACGTGGGAAACGCTGGCGCACGCGCTGGGGCAGAGCACGCGACCGCTCAAGGCGTTGCTCATGGACCAGACCCGACTGGCTGGCGTGGGCAACATCTACGCAACCGAGGCGTGCTGGGCCGCGGCCATCGATCCGTCGCGATCGGGCTCGTCACTCCGGCACGACGAATGGCAGCGCCTGCATGAGGCACTCGTGCGCATTCTCACCGCGAGCATTTCGGCGCGCGGTACCAGTTTCCGCGATTATCGCGACGCGCGTGGCGCACAGGGGCAATACGTGCATGCCCTGCAGGCGTACGGACGAGCGGGCGCACCGTGTCCACGATGCGCCCGCCGCCTGATCGGCACCGATGCGATTGACGGACGCATGACCGTGTTCTGTGCCTGGTGTCAGACGTGATCGCGATCCGCGAGCACGTCGGGCATGGCACGACGTCAGTCGCTGTTGCCGTTGCCGCTGGTCACACGCAACCGCACGAGACGCAGTCCACCGTAGCCGGCGGCCACGAAGAGATTCGGGAAGCTGCCCGCGACGAAGTTGGCGGAGAAACCGTCTGGCAGTAGCAGACGCCCCATGGGCGTGAGCGTCGGCTTGTTGGTCTGCGCGGTCCACTGATCGGTGGTGTGCGCAACCGATACACCGGCCGCGCCGTTCGCAGCGACGACATAGTCGCCGGCGACCGTGACCGCATTCGTGACCGCGTACTCGTCACGTACCCCCGGCAGCTGCGGACGCGCCAGCTCGCCCACGATCGAGCCCGTGATGCGTCCGTTCTGACGCAACTGCGTCACCACCACGCCGGCGTCGGCGGCGCCGACGAACGCCCAGGTCGCGCGGGAAATGATGCTGGCCTTTGCATCGGCGAACGACAGGCCGCCAAGCTCGAACTCACGCAGAAAGGCACCGGTGCTCTGCGCATACATGCGCAGGCGTCCCGGGCGTCCCCGCACGACCGCGATCACATCGCTGCCGTTGGGCGCAACAGCACGCGCGTCGCTGAAGCGATCGAAGCTGATGACCTGCAGCGTGCGTTCGTCGAGCACCGTGAGCCCACCTTCGCGATCCCCACCCGTTCCCGTCGTCACCCAGACCTTGCCGGCCGCGACGGCGATCCCGGTCACGATGTGACTGGGCAGGCTGAGGCGCGCAATGCGCTGCACGATTCGACCGCGATCGAGCTGCAGGACCTCGAGCACGGCCGTTTCGCCACGCGCGAGATCCTGCGCGCCCGTGCCGAGATAGAGGCGACTGCCGACGACGGCGAGGGTGTGGACGTCGCTGCCGTCGAGCGTGGCGCTCGACACGAGCTTGGGCGTACTGGCCCCGTTGACGTCGAAGACATCGACGGCGCCGGCCGCCTCTTCACCCACCATGGCGTAGCTGACGTACGCGAAGCCGTCCACGAACGCGCTGTGGGTGGCCTGCATGGCACCGAGGCGCGAGGCAGGCGCGGCGACCTGTGCCTCTTCGGTGAACTGCACACGATCGCCGCTCACCGACGCCGCGACCGAGTCGCCGAGATCGGGGGTGAAGGCGGGCGCCTGGAGTTCGCCGAGATTCACTTCGCCGAACTGGACGCGCGCGCCGAGCGCCTCCGCGTCATTGACGATCTGGAGGGCTGGCGGCGGAGGCGCGGCCGGGTCGTCCGCCGGCGCACTCGGCGCGGGATCGCCGACGCAGGCCGCGAGCAGCAGGATCGCGAGCGGAGACCAGGTGGTGACCGGGGATCGGGACGGCATGGAGTTGGGCATGGAGGCGCGTGGACGCGGGACCGGGAGGATGCGCTGGACACGTGATAGCGGCGCGGCAGACTGCACGGGGACGCGCGCGGACAGTGCAGTCAGCGTGCCATGGGCGTGCGGCGGCCAGCGACGGGCCGTGGGGATGTCCAGCGGTCCACGTAAGCCTCCAACCCTCTGCTCAACAAGCATTTCCGTTTTCCGGTACGCGAGCATCGACGTGAGACGCCAGCCCGGTGTCTGTCGTTCCGTTTGCCATTTGCAAGAACCCGCGCGCAACGCGAGACTGCACGCACGTTCGCGGAACGCCGCGTGGATTCTTGCGGGCCCGTGATCTTCGGCGTATTTTCGGTACATGTCACCGCTCTCGGC
>ERZ1066123.153-NODE-153-length-54965-cov-9.599126_pt1 | contig 54965 bp, 57 predicted proteins | sample MGYA00382770_ERZ1066123 | MGnify/ENA primary metagenome ERZ1066123 (study PRJEB33369, sample SAMEA5778353) | biofilm metagenome | biome: Industrial cooling water; feature: Water cooling tower basin; material: Biofilm | place: United Arab Emirates | collected...
GTCGCCGACCGAGGCACGACGCGTGAGTGACGTGGCCGATGCGGTGCTCTCGCGGGCGCTGCGAGACGGTTGGGCTGGCGCGCCGGCGCCGCTGCTCGAACGACGGGCGCGTGCCCACGTCGATTCACTGCTGCCGCGCGATGCGTGGTCGGAGGCGCAGCGCCGCGCGTTGTTGGGAGATGCGGTACGTGTGGCCGTGCGCCGTTTGCTCGAAGTGACGCGCACCGACGAAGCGCTGTGGCAATACGCGGCGTTCGATGATGTGGCGTTGCGCACCGCGCTCTCGATGGTGGCGCCGCCGATCGATCGCGACACGATACGCGACGTCGCGACGCGCGTCGCCGAAGAGCGCATGATGGGCGATTCGCTCGGGCTTCGCCGACTCGACCGCTGGACACTGCGTCGTTTCCCCCTGCGTCGCCTCGACAGCGTCGCCCTCGTCTCCCCACCCGCGCGCGGTGTCGCCACCTCATCGCCGATTGTGCTCGAAGGGCGCCTTGCGGCCGCACCCGATACGCTCGTTGCGCTGCACTGGGGTGCGAGTGATGCCGTGCCGTTGGTGGTTGGACGGACGGCGTGGCTCTCGGAACCCGCGGGTGCCACCACGCCGCTCGCGGTTCAGGTCGTTGCCCGCACACCGTTTCGTACGCCGCGCGTGGTGAACGCCGACTCGGCGCGCCTCGAAGATTGGCAGATTGGCTGGGTGTATCTCGTGGTGGCACCACCCAAGGTCGCGGCGGCACATCCGGCGGGATTTGCGGGGTGGCGACTGGTGGCCGAACCGGCGCGCCGCTCCAGCACGGGCGAATGATCCGCGTGCCCATCTCACTGTCGTGGGGGTGCTTGGTCGCACGAGGCAGCATGGTGCTCGTCGCGCTGAGCGCGGCAGCACCCGAGGCTCGCGTGCACGCGCAGTCCGCGCAGGATCAATCGATCGAGGCACGCCGGGAGCTGTCGGCGGACACCTGGGGCGACTCGGTAGCACGAGCGCACGTGCAGCGCGCGATCGCGCGTCGTGGTTTGCAACTCGCCGACAGTACGCTCATCGACTATGCCGCGACCGCACGCGGCTTTCTGGCGTTCCTTGGTCAGCTTGGGGAAGACGGCGATCCGCCGCGCGTGGTGCAGTCGGAACAGCTCGCGCTGCGCGTGTCATGGTGGCAGCCCGGTCGAAGTGCGCAGCAACTCGTGGGGCGACGCGACACGTCACTGATGCCCATGAACGTGGGCTACTACCGCGATCGATACGGGGTGGTGCTCGACAATCTGCCCGATCGCATCCGCCTGGGCGATGGCTACGACGTGGCCGATGTGCCGCATCCCCTCGCGGCCGGCGCCGACACGCTCTACGAGTACCAATCGGGTGAGCCCTTCTCCATGCGGCTCCCCGATCGCATGGTCGTGGTGGACGAAGTGCGCTTCCGCCCGCTGAACGTGGCCGCGCCACGCGCGGTAGGCAGCGTGTTTCTCGATCGCGAAACCGGCGCGGTCGTGCGGTTGTCGCTGACGTTCACCCGCGCCGCGATTCTCGACAAGCGCATCGAGACGCTCGTCGTCACGCTCGAGAACACGCTCGTGCGCGGACGCTGGTGGTTGCCGCGCCGACAGGAAGTCGAGGTCGTGCGCCGCAGCACGTGGCTCGACATCCCGGCACGCGGCATCGTGCGTGGGCACTGGGATGTCGCCAACTACGACGTCAACGAAGGGCTTGCTCCCGGCACACAGTTTCTTCCGACGTGGAGCAGTGTCTCGCGTGATTCATTGCGGGGCTACGCGTTCGATGGTGAAGTGATCGATGTGCTGCCGCCCGACATGCGGGTCGCGCGCGACGACGATGTGCGCGATGCGCAGTTGCGGGCCGAAGCAGCCGTGCGTGCGGCAGCGCTGGCGCGGCCGGTCACGCTGGCGGCGGCGGGCAAGGGCATCTCCGATGCGATTCGTCACACGCGCACCGAGGGGCTGGCGTTCGGCTTCGGTCTCGCGCACCGCTGGGCGAACGCGCTCACCGTCAGCGCGCGCGCGCGCTTCGGCGTCGATGACGGGCAGCCGAAAGGACGGCTCTCACTTGATCGACGTCCACCGCTCGGCGGCGCGCCGGTGCTCGAGGTCTTCGTCGAGCGACAGTATCGGGACCTCGGTGTGCGCGAACGCGCTGGTGTCACCAACTCGCTCGGGTCGCTGTTCTTCGGGAGCGACTACACGACGCAGGTGGACCTGCGCGCCATCGGGCTCGGCTGGCGCCCTGGCGGTTCGACGCGGTGGTCGGTGCGTGCGGCGTGGGAACGTGAGGCCCCGCTGCGTGTCGTCGCGGAGCCGATTGGTGGTCGTTTCGCGCCCACACTGCCCGCGTTTGCGCTCGATGGCCTCCGCCTCGACGTGGCCCACACCTCGCGGTTTGGCGACGCGAACACGCGACGCGGTGTGGTGATGCTCCGCGCGATTGGCACGGCGGCAGAAGGGAGGGGTGCGGCGCGCGTGACCAATACGGTGGTGCCACGCCTGGGTGACGTCGTCTCGCCACGCGCCCTGCGGCTTGAAGGCGACGCGCGCGTGGAATGGCCGCTGGCCGGCGGACGCGCGCTCGTGGCGAGCCTGCTCGGTGGCGTCACGATGGGTGATCTCGTGCCGCAATGGCTGCAGTTTGCGGGTGGCCCGGTCTCCGGGCCGGGTTATGCGTTCCATTCGTTCGCGGGACGCGCCATCGCGTCCCCGCGCCTCGAACTGCGAGTGCCGGTCCCGTTTCCCTCGGTGCCGCTCGGTTCGTTCGGCCGCTCGCCCGCCCGTGCGCAACTTGTACCCTTCACCCAGGCCGTCCTGCTTGGTGGGGCGTCGACGGACCCACGCGTGTCGCGCTACACCGATGGCGTGTACCCGGCGGTGGGGCTCGGCGCGTTGCTCTTCTACGACATGCTGCGCATCGATGTTGCACGTGGCGTGCCCCGCGGTGAGTGGCGGCTCGCGATCGATGTCGACCGGGCGTTCTGGAGCATTCTGTGACGCGCGACAAGCGCTACGACGCGGCGTACTTCGAGAAGTGGTATCGCAATCCGGTGCACCGCGTGAAGACGCCCGCCGAGTTCCATCGTCAGGTGGACTTCGTGTTGCACATGGCCGAGTGGATTCTGCAGCGGCGTGTGCGATCGGTGCTCGACGTGGGGTGTGGCGAAGGCCAGTGGGGGGTCGCCCTCAAACGTCGCCGCCGCCGGTTGCGGTACGTGGGCGTGGATCCAAGCGCGTGGGCTGTGGCCACGCACGGCGCTCGACGTGGCCTGCGACAGGGGAGCATCACCGACCTCGACACGGTGCTCTCGCCGGCCGAGCGGTTCGATCTCGTGTTGAGCGTGGGGATGCTCAACTACCTTGATGCCGCCACGCTGCGCGACGGATTACGACAGGTTGCGCGTCGTACCGATGGGGTCGCGTATCTCGAGTTGTTTGCGCGCGGCGATGCCTACGAAGGTGACACGGACTGGCCGCGACCCAAGCCGGCCGCGTGGTACCGCACAGTGCTTGCCACCGCGGGCTTCGTGCCCGTTGGGCTGCAGTGCTACGTGACGCGCGCCGAAGCCGATCGGCTGGCGCAGTTGGAGCGCGCGTAGGGACGAGACGCACGACGGAGGCGGTCACGGCGGTCCGCGAGCGCACGCGTACGAAACATGATGCACGCTGTGGCGTAGGAAGAGATCATTCCCACTGTCACCTGTTCGAGGTCGTGTCTCATGAGTCGTTCGCTGCGTGTGCATCGTGTGGTGTTCCCGCGTCTTGTCATTGCGAGTGCGGCGGTGTTGCTGGTTGCCCTGTCGACGGTGCCGGCGGCGGCACAGCGCGACGAAACCTTGCTGGGTCGTCGCGGTACCGATGTCGGTGGCTTCGGTGGTCCGGTGCTCAAGTTCAGTCGTCTCGCTGGCGCGGATGCCGTGTTCACCGGTGGTCGTGGCGGCGTGATCCTCAATCGACGGTTTGTGGTTGGCGCCGGCGGTTACGGCATGGCCAGCGAGAACATCCGTACCGACTTCCGATTCGACGACGGCTCGCGTCCCTGGCTGCAGTTGGGTTACGGCGGCCTCGAACTCGAGGTCATCACGCAACCGTCGCGTCTCGTGCACGGCACGTTCTCGCTGCTGCTCGGTGGTGGTGAGGCGATGTACAACTCACGCACCGAATCCGGGTCCACCGTCTCCACGCGCAAGCTCACCTCCGAGGTGTTCGTGGCGGAGCCGGGAGCGCACCTCGAACTCAACGTGACCCGCTGGTTTCGTCCCGGCGTGGGGATCGGCTATCGCTACGTGAACGGCAGCGACCTGCCCGGCGTCAATGACGCGGGGCTGAGCGGTGCGGTGGGGACGCTCAACTTCAAGTTCGGTCGCTTCTGATCGCTCGTAGCGGCTCCCCGCGACGCTCATTCGCGGTAGCTTATCGGGACATGACCCGTCCCGACTTCGATCCGATGCGTGCGTTTGCGGCGCGTGTGCATGCGGCACGCGCCAACTACCCGCTCCCGTCACACTTGCGGGAGCGGGCCGAGATCATCGCGCGGCACTCGTTACGCCTGTTGTTTCCGCACTTCGGGGCAGCACCGTCGGCGTCGGCCGACGATGTCGAGCGCGAAGTCGGAGCGCTGTCGCGGCTCGTTGAGGAAACGGTGGGGTCGATCGATGGCGCTCCGGACGCCGCACAGGTCGCGAGCCGCTATGCGGAGGCGCTCCCTGCCGTGTGCGAGGCGCTGCGAGAGGATGCCGTCGCGCTCGCTGGCGGTGATCCCGCGGCGACCGGAGTCGACGAAGTGATCCTGGCCTATCCCGGCTTTCTGGCGGTGGCGGTGCATCGCCTCGCGCACGAACTGAGCGTGGCTGGGGTGCCGCTGCTGCCACGCCTGATGAGTGAATGGGCGCATCGCGAAACGGGTATCGACATCCATCCCGGTGCGGTCATCGGGCACGGCTTCGCCATCGATCACGGGACGGGTGTGGTGATTGGCGAGACCACCGTGATTGGCGATCGGGTGCGCGTGTATCAGGGCGTTACGCTGGGCGCGCTGGCGGTGCACAAGCGGCTCGCCCGTCACAAGCGGCACCCCACCATTGGTGATGATGTCGTGATCTACGCAAACGCCACCATTCTCGGTGGCGAGACCACGGTTGGCGCCGGCAGCGTGATCGGCGGCAACGTCTGGCTCACGCACAGCGTGCCGCCGCGTTCGGTGGTGCAGTTCGAAGCTCCGGTCAGCACGCGCGACGCCGCGCCCACCTGACGCGCCGCGGCCCGTCGCGCGATCGACGTCAGTCGCCGAGCAGTCGCGTCAGCGCGCTCCACAGGGCGCGGCCGCCGAGCACCAGCGTCACCAGGACCACCATGGTGCCAGCCACGTTCGACGCCGCGCGATTGACCATGTCGCCAAGCGTGCGCCGATCGTTCATCACCCAGAGCAGGAAGGCCGCAATGATCGGCAACAACAGCCCGTTTGCGGCCTGCGCCGACAGAATTGCCGCGAGCGGCTGGACGCCGCTGAGCGCGACGAGCAGGCCGATCGCCAGAATCCCACCCCAGACGGCGCGCAGGCGATGGTCGCGCAGATCACGTGGCCATCCGAGCGCGCCGGCGACCGCCCACGCCGCGGCGAGCGGCGCCGTGATGGCGGACGTCATGCCGGCGGCGAACAGACCCGTCGCAAACGCCAAGGACGCGCCGCGGCCGAGGAGTGGCTCGAGTTGCGTCGCCATTGCACCGGCCGAGTCAACCGTGACCCCACGCGCCCCAGCGGCGGACGCCGTGATCACGATACACATCGAGACCAGCCCGCCCAGCCCGATCGCCACGATCGAATCGAGACGCGCACTCCGCAAGCGATCGGTTGGTGTGCCGTCGCGAAACCGTTCGGCGGAGGCACTCGCGTGCAGAAACAGGTTGTAGGGTACGATCGTGGTCCCCACGAGCCCGAGCGCGATGAGTGCGCTCCCGTCCGGCAACGTGGGTGTGATGAGCCCTCGTGCGATACTCGACCACTCGGGCGCGATCGCGAGTGCTGTCGCGACGAAGAGCAGTGACATCACGATGACGAGGGCCACGAGCACACGTTCAATGACGCGGTAGTGTCCGGTCGCGAGCAACAGACTGGCCAGCAATGCCACGATCGCTGCCCACAGGCGCACCCCACCGCCGAAGGCGACATCGAGGCCCAACGCGGCGCCCAACAGGTTGCCTGTCTGGTACGCCGCGTTGCCGCCGCCGACGGCGGCGATGACGAGGCCGAGCGCCAGGGTGCGCGCGAGCGGTGTGGTGACTCGACGTCGGAGCGCGTCCCCGAGTCCGAGCCCGGTGATGGTGCCGAGCCGCGCCGCCATCTCCTGCAGGATGATGGTGCCGATGGTCGCGAAGGCAAGCGCCCACAGCAGCGCCGGACCGGTGCGGACGCCGGCGAGCGTACACGTCGTGACCGTGCCGGGCCCGATGAACGCGGCGGCCACCAGCGCACCGGGGCCGAGGCGCAGACGACGGGACGTGGGAGCGGACGCGTGAGACACAGGGAGGAGTGAAGGAGGCGCGCCCCTTGGCGTGCGCGTGTCGAGTCGCGAAGCTACGAGCAGGTGGTGATTCACGCCATGCCTCGTGTGCTGCCACCACCCGACACCCTTCCGTCACGCCTCACCCACCCGCTCGTGTCGACGTCCACTCGCTGGTTCTGTACGCCCGTCTTCGTGATGGGCGTTGCGCTCGGTCTCGTTGCTCCGTGGCTACCGGCCAGTGCACAGCCGAGCGGCGATACGCTGCGCGCGACCTTGGCGCGCGCGTATCTCACGGTGGATCGCATCACGAGCCGTCGCGTGTTCGACGATGGCACGCGCGCGTCCATCAATCGCGCGTTCGATCGTACGACGTTGCAGTTCTTCGGCGGACGCTTTGCCGTGGCCGCAGCTGGGCTCGATTCGCTCACGTCGGCCTTGGGGCTGCAGCCGGGCGACGCGCCCACCCCGCCCCCGCTCGGTGACGCGCGCCGCATCGACGGCAAGCTGCCGTCGGTCGTGCGGACGGAGTTGCTCGCTCAGCTGGCACGTGTGGATTCCACCGGTCCGCTGCAGCAGGCGCTCGCCACGGCGACCGCGCGCGCGGGACTGCTCACCGATGTGCCGTCGTCCACGCGCAGTGCGGAGCTGTTCGTGCAGCCGCGGGCGCACGCCGCCGCGGTGCGTCGGGAAGTGGAGGCGCTGCGTTCGGGGCGCGATCCGTACGCGGGACGCAGTGGGGACTGGTGGCGCGAGTTCGTGGCCGATGGCGGCAAGCGCGTCCCGTTGCGTTTGGTCGCGCCACCCTCGGCGGTGGACAATGAGCGTCGCGCGCCACTGATCGTTGCGCTGCACGGTGCCGGCGGCGACGAGAACATGTTCGTGGACGCGTACGGCGAAGGCGTGCTGGTGCGGCTCGCCGATTCGCTCGGCGCGATCGTGGTGTCGCCGCTCGCGAACGGCTTCACGCCGATCACGTTCGACAGCCTGCTCGCCGTGGTGACGCGTGGTTATGCCATCGACACGACGCGCGTGTTCGCGATCGGACACTCGATGGGCGCCGGCTTCGTGGCGCGTCTCGCCAACACGCGCGGCGCACGACTCGCCGGTGTAGCGATGCTGGCGGGCGGTGCGCCGATCACGGCCGCGGACGCACCGCCGGCGCTCTTTGTCGGGGCCGCGCTCGATCCGATCATCCCTGCGGCGCGCGTGAAGTCGTCGGCGGATGCGACCACCGCAGCAGGGCGCCGCGCGACGTATCGCGAGCTGCCGCACGATGGCCACACGCTCATGGTGGGGCCGTCAGTGCCGATGGCGATCAGCTGGTTGTGGGGACAGCGACGCTGAGTCGACGATGACGCGTGGGTCGGTGCCCGCGTTGCGGCGGTGACTCAGAGCGAATCGAGCAGATCGTCAATCGCGCGCGCGTCGGCATCCTTGAGCGCGTCACCACCAGTGAGGATCTTCTGCAGGATGTCGACGGCTTCGGCCGCCAGATCATCGGGGTGCTGTCGATCGCTCGCGAAGCGCACGATGTGGCCGAGGAGAATGGTTTCGTAGGGCGAGGCCTCGGACGGTTCGTCATCGTCCGAGGCTGCACCGGCTTCGTAGCTCGGCACACTGGCCTTCCACGGCTCGTCGGCGTGCTGCGCTTCCTCGAGCTGCTCACGCGGGACCAGCGCGAAGAGGCGGCACTGGAGCCCGGGCGATTCTTCGTACGCGAACAAACCGATCGGCAAGGGTGCTTCGAAGAGCTTGAGCGCAATCAGGCGATCGATGGCCTCGCGTGGCATCGCGCTTCGCGCAACGAGCCGTCCACCGATGTACGACGCCAACGCACTCGATTCGGGCGCGCGCGGATCATCGAGTGGCGCGACGGTGAGCGCCACCGGCTCGCGCGTGGTGACGAAGACGGCCGGACGCGATTCGTGCTCGTCGTCGCCGGTGTTGAACTCGAGAGGATCGTCGGACATGGCCATGCCGGTGGAGAGCCGCCGCCGAGCGCGACGGCCCAATGCAGGTTAGGCACCGGCGACCGTCGCCGGAAGGGCGTGTCTCAGGCCAACTGACCCGGCACATCACCGGGTTCCGTCCGGTCGAGCACGCTACCGAGCGCCATCCAGACGGGGATCACTTCCACGAGCAGCATCGTGACGCCCGCGGCGGCGCCCACCACGGGCGCCCAGCCGCCGGCCCACGGCCGCGCGATGAACCAGAGCGCGGCGCCCAGCACCAGCGGAAAGACGAGCGCGACGGCGCCCCCCACGAGGGTGATACCCATGGTGAGCATGGTCTGTCCCATGGCTTCGAAGCCGCGCCGGTCGGTGCCGAGCTGCACCCAGGCCGGGTAGAGCAGCGCCAACCCGTTCTGCACAGTGAACGTGAGCAGATTGATGGCGGGGACGAGCAGCAGGAGCGCGACCAGCCAGGGCCACGGTGCGCCGGTGAGCTCGAGCACATCGGCGCGCACGGTCGCATCGAACGTGGCAAACAGGACCGGCACGGCGAGGAACGCAAACACCGTGATGGCATGCAGCAGCGAAACGCCCACGACTTCCGCCGTCACGATCGCGCGTCCCGACAGTGGCAGCGTGCGCAGCGACGTGAGATCGCGCAGGTCAAGTCGCAGATCGAAGCGTGTCCACTGCGGGCCGAGCAGCATGAGCATGATGCCCCACACACTTGTGAGGCCGATCAGCGCGCCGGTCGGCATCCCCGTCGACCAGCGCAGCAGCCCGATCGTGCCGGCAAAGAGTACGAAGAAGAGACCGATCTGCTTGAGCCACCCCCCGCCGCGAATGGCGGCGGTGGCGTTCTTCCACGCGACCGCGACGGCCGGGTGGCCGAACGTCGGCAACGGGAGCGTGCGGGCCACGCCTCCCTTCTTCGAGCGCTTCGCGTCGAGCGATGTGCCTTGCATGCGCGCGAGCGCCTTGAGTCGCTCCTGCGATGCTTCGACGGCCGCTTCTTCGAACGCCGCGTCCGTGCGCACCACCCACAGGTAGTGCAGTGCGAGCACCAGCAGCGCCGGGCCGATGCGCTGCAGCCAGTCGGTGGGTGAGGTGGCGAACACGGGGCCCACCAGCGCCTGCACGGGTGCGAGCGCCACGCGCGCGGCCGGATGCTGTAGCGTCTCGCCGAGCACGCGCGCCACGTCGCCCGCACCGAAGCTCCAGGCGAGCGACAGCGCCGGACGTGCCTGCCAGAGCAGGCCACCCACCGTGGTGAGCATGGCGGCAAAGATCACGAGCGGCACGATGGCACGCCGACGTCCGGCACCGGCGTGCTGCGACGCATTCAATCGCACGAGCGCGGCGGCGAGACGATGCAGCGTGAACGTCGAGAAGAGCACCCACAGCGCGAGCCCCCGTTGCCAGCCATCAATCGTCGCCGCGCCGCCGCGCAGCAGGACGACCCAGATCACCACGTTGAGCAGGATCGCCGCCTGGCCGCGCAACAGCTTCGTGTGCACGAGGGCGCGGCGTGACACCGGTGCCGGGAACAGCAGATGCACTTCGGCGGGGGTGAACGCGAGCGCTGTACGATCGGCGCGGGCGAGCCACCATCGCGCGGAGGTGAGCAACAGTACCGCGCTCACGATGAGCGGCACCTGCGGCTTCGCGGCCAGCTGACTGAATGGCATCTCCTCATCGCGCATGCCGGCGCCAAGCGCCCAGTACAGATACGCGATACCAAGCACGAGCGCCACGAGATAGCGCGGCTGACGCAAACGCGCCGCCTGCGACTTGAGGCGATTGCGTGCACTCGTGATGGTCAGATACCACATCGCCGCCGCCGTGGACGGCGCTGGTGCCTCGGCGTGCGGCACGGACACGGACGCGAGCTCGGGTGTCGTCACGACGTGAGCGCGATGAAGAGATCCTCGAGCGATGCGCCCGCCAGCTCGGGTCGGTCACGCACAATCTCGTCGACGCTGCCGTAGGCCACGCGTTGTCCGCGGCGAATCACGAGCAGGCGCGTGCACAGTTCTTCGACGAGGTGCAGCAGGTGCGAACTGAGAATGACGGCGGTGCCGGCGCGCGCCCGTGCGGCGATCGTTTCCTTCATGCGCCGAATGCCGACCGGATCGAGCCCCGTGAGCGGTTCGTCGAGCATGAGCGCCGCCGGATCGTGCAACAGGCCGCACGCGATCGCGAGCTTCTGCTTCATGCCGCGTGAGAGCTCACTCGGCAGCGCATCACGCTTCTGATCGAGTTCGAGTTCGACGAGCAGCGGACCGATTCGCGCCTCGGTGTCGCGCACGCCGTACAGCTTGCCCATGAAGCGCAGATGCTCGACCACCGTGAGGTACTCGAAGAGTTGCGGCTCATCGGGAATGAATGCGAGGCGACGCTTGGCGCGCACCGGTTCCTGCACGAGGTCGATGCCGTCGATGTGAATCGTGCCGCCACTCGGCTGCAGAATGCCGGCGAGTGCGCGCAGGGTGCTCGTCTTGCCGGCGCCATTCGGGCCGACCAGCCCCAGCACATCGCCCGGCGACACGGTGAACGAGAGATCCTGGACGGCGCGAAACTCGCCGTAGAGCTTGCTGTAGTTGACGACGTCGATCACGGACCGGATGGCGAAGTGAACAGCGGTTGGTCGAGCACGACCCGAACGATCGCACCCTCGGGCAAGCAGCGCTCGCGCACGCCGGCTCGGCGGCCGGCCGCGGCCCCGGCGGCCGCCCCGCCCGCCGCGCCGATGACGGTGCCACGCGTGTCCTTGCCGAGCACCTGCCCAATGATCGCGCCGGCGATGGCGCCGCCGATGACCTTCTTCTTGTCGACGCCACCGCCGGTGGTGGTCTCGGCGGCCGGTGCGTCGGGCGTGGCCGATGCGACCAGGGGCAGCAGTTCGCCGTCCACCTGCACCGACCGCACGCGCAGCACGACCGTCGAGTCGGCCTGGGCGACCTCGAGGAGCACGGCGGTGCCGGCCGGCAGGGTCACGCCATCGGGCCCACTGACCGGCTCGCGCAGGCGCATTACCAGGCGATCGCCCGGCCGGTTGGTGGTGGAGCAGACGCGCGACCCGATCGGGCCAGCGAGCGTCGCGCCGGCACCAAGCAATAGTCGGCGTGGCGCGGGGGCTGGTGCGATGCCCGCGTCGGGGGCGGTCGTGGTGCTCGGGGCGGGCGCCTCTTCGGGGGCGGGCGTGGGGGCCACCGCCGTGGCGACCTTCGGGGAGGGCGCGGTGGACGCTGGCGCGGGCGCGGGACGCGGTGCCGGGGTCGGCGCGGGCGCCGTCGTGCTCGGGGACGTCGTCGCGGGCGCCGCAGCGGCGGTGTCACCGCCCACGGTCGCCAGCGGGGCGGCGCTGCGCACGTCGGCCGCGAGACTCAGGTCGCGCGACAGGTCGTCGGGGAGCCGCTGCTCGGCGCTGTCACCGCACGCGACGATGGCGAGGCCGCACGCGAACGTGACTGTTACGTGACGGGCAAAGGTGCGAACACCAGCCCCGGATCGCCCCGCGAGTTTCTGCATCATCGGACGATACTCCCTTCGGTAAGCCCTCGCGAGCGGCGGGTCTCGCCGAGCGTGTGTCCTCCCTACTGTCTATCGAGGTCGCTGGTTCCGTTGCCCGGCTCGTCCGCGTCGCCTGTTCTGCCACCGACCGCCCAGGATGTCCATCTGGCGCGGCAGCCGATCTACGACACCGGCAATCGCTGCGTGGCGTACGAGCTGCTGTACCGGGCGTCGTCAGCGAGTACGTCGGCGGGGGCGCTGCCGGTGGACGCGATGTGCAGCGATACCGCACTGCACGCCGTGGTGAGCATCGGCCTCGACCGACTCACGGGTGGCGCGCCGGCGTGGGTCAACATCGGCCGCGAGCATCTCGTGGGCGATCTGTATCGGGTCTTCCAGCCACGCGATGTCGTGCTCGAACTGCTCGAGACGATCGAACCCGACGAGCAGGTCGTGGAGGCCGTGCGGCGGGCGGTGCGGGCCGGCTATACCGTGGCGCTCGACGACTTCGAGATGAAGCCCTCCTGGGCGCCACTGCTCGAACTCGCGCACATCGTGAAGGTGGACGTGCTCGGGCATGATGCGGCGAGTCTGGCCGTGTTCATCGCGCCGCTCAAGCGGTACCCGCGACTCAAGCTGCTCGCGGAACGCGTCGAGACCGGCGCCATGCGGACACTGTGCGGCCGGCTGGGCTTCAGTCTGTTTCAGGGCTACTACTTCAGTCGCCCTGAAACGCTTGGTGGTCGCGCACTCTCGCTGCAACAGGTCACGATCGCGAATCTGCTTGGGCTGCTCAGCGATCCGGAAGTGACCGAGCGCGCCCTCGACGAGGCGTTTCGTTCGCATCCGTCGTTGTCGTATGCGCTGCTGCGCATCGTGAACTCGGCGAGTCTCGGTTTTCGCAACGTGGAGTCGATTCCGTATGCAATTCAGTTGCTCGGTCGGGCCGCGCTGTCGCGATGGCTGCTCATTCTGCTCGTGTCGGGCGTCGCATCACGCAGCCCCATTGCGCAGGAAGCGGTGGCGCACGCGCTCGCGCGGGCGCGATTCTGCGAGCTCGTGACGGAGCGAACCCAGTCGGGTGATCCGTCGGCGCGCTTTCTCGTGGGACTGCTCTCGCGCTTCGATGCGCTGCTTGGGCAAACGATGGAAGAGGTGCTGGCCCGACTCCCCGTGAGCGGTGACGTGCGGGATGCGTTGCTGCACGGCGTCGGACCGCACGCCACGGTACTCAGTCTGGTCGAAGCCTACGAGCATGCCGCCTGGGATGCGGTCGCGGAGCTCGGCGGTGGCGAGGGACTCGGTGAGACGTACGCGCAGGCGGTGTCGTGGGCGCGTGCGCGGCTTTCGCTCGGGCCGATGGACGGCTGATGCGCTGTTGCGTGAACGTCAGCGCGACGTGACGCCGCTGACCGCCGTATCGCGTCGCGCAGTAACCGCGTCGGTCGCCGCTGAGCTGTCCGTGGCGACGGTGCCTCCCTCGGTCTCCGGCACATCGGTGAAGGGCAGGAGGAGCGAGATGCGCCGGTTGGCCGGACTCGTGGGATCATCAGCGACGCGCGGTTGCTTGTCGGCATAACCGCGCACTTCCACCAAGCGGCCGCCGCCCACACCGGCTGTCTCGAGCACGCGGCGCGCGGCGTTCGCACGATCGGCGCTCAGCTCCCAGTTCGTGTATGTTGCGCCCGGCGCGAAGAGCGCGGCGTCGGTGTGTCCCTCGATCACGATCGGCTGCGAGACCGACGCCAGCTCGGCACCGACGAGCTGCAGCACGAGTGCCGTGGTCGCGTGCATGCGCGCCGAGCCATTGGGAAAGAACACGTCACCCTTGCCGCTCTCGATGAGCTCGATGCGCAGCCCTTCGCGCGTGACCTGCACTTCGACGTCGGCGTTCAGTCGCGCGAGCGAATCGTTGGCGGCGAGCTTCGCGAGAATGCGCTGCTTCACCTGTTCGAACGCCTTCTCCTCGTTGGCACGCACAACCATGCGGAGCGGTGTGCGCGTCACGTTGGTCATGGTCGTGCCCACGGCGATCGGACTCGAGCCGGCCCCGTAGCCCTTGCGGTAGCCAACCGGGTTGGAGAAGTAGCCCTCGATGGCCGACTTGGTCTGGTCGTCCATGCCAAGGATCCACATCACCATGAAGAACGCCATCATGGCGGTCACGAAGTCGGCGTAGGCGACCTTCCATGACCCGCCGTGGTGGCCGCCGTGACCGGCGACCTTCTTCTTGACGATGACGACCTTCTTGCCGCCGCGTGCCGCCATGGATCAGGCCGCCTTCTTGCGCGTGAGCTCTTCCAGCTCGGCGAAGCTCGGCCGCTCGTGCGGTTCGACGTTGCGGCGTGCGAACTCGACGGCGGTCATGGGTGCATCGCCACGTGCGAACGACAGCAGCGCGGTGCGGATGCAGAGCATGTAGTCGTTCTCGGCCTCGATGCGCGCTTCCATGGCCTTCGCGATGGGCCCGAGCAGACCGTACGCGAGCAGAATGCCCAGGAACGTTCCCACGAGGGCCGCGGCCACCTTGGCGCCGATCTCGGATGCTTCGCCACCGATCGAGCCCATCGTGATGATCACGCCGAGCACGGCGGCCACGATGCCGAAGCCGGGCATGGCGTCGCCCACGTTCGTCACGGCGTGCGGCACCTTCATCAGCTCGTGATGGTGCTTCTCGAGGTCCATGTCGAGGATCTCCGCGAGGTTGTGATCCTCGACGGCGCCGGTGAGCAGCACCTTGAGCGTATCGCACAGCAGCGACACCGCGTGGTGATTGCCCAGAAACGACGGGTAGCGGCTGAAGATGTCGGACTTGGACGGATCCTCGATGTGCGACTCGAGGCCCACGAGACCATCCTTGCGCGCCTTCTGGAACACCTCGTAGAGCACCTGCAGCAGCTCCGCGTAGGCCTTCGGGCCGAACGGGTTCGGCTTGATCAGACCGAGCAACTGTGCGAAGATGGCCTTGACCACGGCCGGTGGATTTGCCGCCACCATCGCGCCGAGGCCGGCCCCACCGATGATGATGAACTCCGACGGCTGCCACAGCACGCCCATCTGGCCGTGGTGCATGACATAGCCGCCAATCACGCAGCCGAAGACGATGATCAAACCGACGATGACGATCACGCAGTCGTTCCCGATCTCGAAAGGTTACGCGGCGAGGGGCAGGTGAGCACCAGTCCCGATGGTGTCGCCGCCCGAAGCCGATGGCAGGAAGTGCAGGACGAGTTGCTGCGCGGCATCACGCACGCGCTGAGCAACCGGGTGGCCACCCTGTCGGCGACCGCCTACATGCTGGAATTCGGTGATGTGACACCGGAGCAGGCCGCCGCCTCGATGCGCGCGGAAAGCGAACGCATCGACGAACTGCTGCAACTGCTGCGACGATTGCCGGCCCGCGAGGAGTTCGAGCTTGAACCCGTCTCGCCCGGCGAACTCATCGAGGATGCGGTGGCGCTGCACGCATTCCACTGCGACCTGCGGGATGTGCCGGTACAGGTCGACGCGGCGCCCGATGTGCTGCCGGTCCTTGTTGAACCGCACGCCCTGCGTCAGGCGCTGCTGCTCGCGCTGTCCACCGCCAAGCGTACCGCCACGCGAGACGCACACGGGCAGCTCGCGACCACGCGCATTGTCGTGACCGGCGACGCCGAGTCGGTCATCGTGCGCGTCCACGGCACCGGCGTTGCGGCGAGTGGTGTCGATCCGCTGGCCGCGCGGGAACGTGACGCCATGCAGCATTGCCTGGCCGGCGCCGGCGGTGCGATCCGTCCGCTCGACGATGGCGGATGGGCCATTCAGTTGCCGTCGCTGCTGGCCGCGCGGCGTGCGGGACGCTGACCGCGCGCTCACGCGTCGGACTCCGCAGTGGCCGCAACGCCTGCGTCCGTGCGTCGCACCGGCGCGGCAAGCCCGGCGGGGGCGAGCCCGGCCGGTACCGTCGCACCGGCCGACACTGATGCACGCTGCGTTTCGCGCGCGACCTGATCGGCGATCTCGCCGCGCAGAATGCGCAGCGAGGACGGCGCCTCGATGCCGAGGCGCACGCCGCCCTTGTCACAGGCCACAACCACGATGCGAATGCCGCCCTCGATGAGGATCGATTCGCCTTCCTTGCGTCCGAGCACGAGCATGATGGGGGCTCCGCTCAGATGAGGCCGAGGACAGTCTGCAGCATCTCGTCGGCCGTCTTGATGAGCTTTGTCGCGGCCACGTACGACTGCTGCACGCGCATGAGCTGAATCAGCTCTTCGTCGGTGCTGACACCACTGATCGTCTGGCGACGCGTCTCGGCCTGATCCACGAGCGTGCTGCGCACGGTGATGTCATCCGACGCCGCGCGCACGTCGAGGCCCAGGCGCGTGATCGTGCTGCGGAAGAACACGTTGAAGCCGGCGGTTTCCGTCTCACCGGACGGCCCCGTCCACGTAATGGCCGACGTGTTGTTGCGCAGCGCCGCGAGATCGAGCGCGACTGCGTTGTCGAGCGGCGCCATCGGGTCACGGGACACGGCGATCGCGTTCGGATCGCTGGCCACGCCGGTCGAAAGCGTGATCGAGCTCGCCCGCACCGGATTGGTGGCCGAGCCCGGATCGAAGAAGTCGCCGGCGGCCACGCCGGGCGGCGTTGCGCTGGGAAAGACATAGCCGCTGCTGTGCAGCGTGTTCACCGTGGACACGAGGCGCGAGGCGAGCGTGTCGAGACGGCTGCGCATCGTCGGGATGTCCCGATTGATGACCTGCGCCATCGCGCCGAGCTCACCGGCGAGCGGTGCGAGGCGATCGATGCTGTTGCCGAGACGCAGCTTGATCGGCATGTCGGCCGGCGGCACCAGCGGCGGCGGTGTGGGCGGATCGAGTTCGACCGACAACGCACGGGCGTTGCCTCCATCGACAAGCGTCGAGTTCGCAATCACCACCGTGACGGACCCATCCCGCTGCGGTTCGGCGCGCGTCCCCGCCATGCGCGACAGATCGTCGAGCAGCAGATCGCGCTGGTCGCGCAGCTCGGACGCCGTGCTGCCACCGGCTTCCGCCGTGACAATGCGCGAGTTGAGCTCCGCCACCTGCGTCGCGAGCTGATTGATCTCCTTGACCGCCGTGTCGAGTCGGTCGGTGGTCTGCCTGGCGACTTGCGACAGGCGCGTATCGAAGTCGTTGAAGAGCTGCGCGAGCTGACGTCCGCGCTGCTGCACCACCGACTTGTTGGCCAGACTGCCTGGCGAGCTGGCGAGATCACTGAACGCCGACCAGAACTGGTCGAGCGTCGCGGCCATTCCCGACTCGGACGGTTCACCGAAGATGTCTTCGACCTGTGTCAGCATGTCGCGGCGGTACGTCGACTCGCCGAGCAGCGAGTTCGCGCTGCGGAATGCGTTGTCGAGCAGCTGATCGCGCTGCCGTTCAATGCCCATGAAGCGCACGCCCGTGCCGATGTTCCCGACGGGCATGCGCACGGGATCGCTCGCGGCCAGCAACGGTCGCTGACGCGAGTAGCCCGGCGTTTCGGCGTTCGCGACGTTCTGCGAGACGATCTGCAGTGACGTCTGATGCGTGAGCAGCGCCGAACGCGCAATGCCGAAGAGGCCGGTTGTCATGGTCAGGCGGTCCGGTTGACGACGAGACCGCGCGACGCGGCGACGCCGTGATCCACATCGCGCGTCGCGTAGGTCGCGGCCGTCTCAGGCTGCCCCGAACGCGCGCGTACCTGACTCGCATTCTGCGCGAGGGCTTCGCGCAGCAGCTTGCGATTGAGGCCGACTTCACGCGCCAACGTGTCGGCCGATGCCTGCAGTCGCTGCCTCGCCTCACGCAGCCGGTCGTCGGCCTGCGCGCCGAGGCGTGCCTCGAGTTCGCGCAGCGGCATGTCGGCGGTGCCGCCGAGCAGTTCGTTGAGCTGCCGACGACGCTGACGCGCCTGGCCAAGCGTCGCGAGGATGCGGTGCGTGGCGAAGACACTTTCGTCGACGCCGTCGATGTCATCGGCGCCCACGGCGGAACGCTGACGACGCATCTGCGCGACGAGATCATCGAGCAGACGGCGCTCGGTCACGAGCGCATCGTGCAGCGTGTCGAGAACGGCCGGAGCGTGGTGCGGCACGGCCATGGGGATCGGTTGGGCGGTGAGCAAGGCGAGCGACATCAGGCGTCGGGCTGGCGGAGCGGTTCGGGAGTCGACGGCACAACGGCCGGCGCGACGGCGGAGGCGTCGACCGGGGCGAGGTGCCGACTGAGCTGGCGGTACAGCGCGTCCGACAGTCCGCGCTCCCAATGGCGTGGAGTCTCGGCAGCGAGGTGCTGATCCATGAGTGCAGTGAACATCTCTTCGCCGGTGCCACCCGAGATGATGCCTTCGTCCTGTGGCACCGATTCGCGCATCGCCTTGTAGAGCTGCTGCACGAACACGCCCTCGAGATTCTTCACGGCCTCCAGCAGTCGCGCATTGCGCGGCGTCGCGGCCTCGACGTTCGCCGGGCCGTCGGCGGCCGTCGCGGTGATGGCACGCGCCGCCGGCGTAACGGGATCGAGTCGCGCGATCATCGCACGATGAGGTCGGCGGTGATCGCACCCACGTCGCGCAGGGCGGCGAAGATGGCGGCGATCTCCTGCGGTGGCGTCTGCACGGCGTGCAGCGCCGACGCGATCCGCTGCACCGGTGTACCGATGGCGATGCGGACGTTGCCCGGACTCGCCGCCGTGCTATCGGTGCCCGCCGGTGCGTCGCCGATGGAGAGCGTCACACCGCCGTGGCTGACGGTGGCGGGGCCGACGGTGAGGTCACCGCCCACGACCACCGTGCCGTCCTTGCCGTCGATGACCAGACGCGGCTTCGTGTCGGGGCGCACGGCGAGATCGAGCACCTTGGCCATCGCGGCCGCGCGCTCGGCGCCCGCGGGCAAGTTGAGTCGCACGGCGCCTTCGTCCTCGACGGCCGCGGCACTGTCGCCCAGTTGACCATTGATGGCCGAGGCGATGCGCGACGCGGTGCCGAGATCGGGTTCGCGCAGGAACAGGCGCGCACTCGATGCGGCGAGCGTAGGACGCGGCAGGTCGGCTTCGAGCAGCCCGCCCGACGGAATGCGCGCGGACGTCTCGATCGTGGGCGCGTAGCGCGTCGCGGAGCCGCCTTCGCTCACGAGCAGTGGGCCCTGCGCGGTGGCCATCGATGGTCCGCCCGGTTCGGCCACGAGTGGCGTCATGTAGAGCACGCCGCCACGCAGCGACCGCGCGTCCCCCATGCTGGCGACCTGGATCTCGAAGCGGCCGCCGGCGCGCAGGAACGGCGACACTTCGGCGGTGACGAGCACCGCCGCGACATTGCGCATGCGCAGCAGTGTGGGTGGCACTTCGATGTCGAAGCGTCGCAGGATGTTCACGACCGACTGCACGGTCTGGCCGGCCGTCTGTCCACCGATGGCCCGATCACCGGTGCCGTCGAGACCGACGACGAGGCCGTAACCCATCAGGCGCACGGGCAACGCGCCTTGCGTGGTGGTAAGATCGCGAATGCGCGCTTCGGCCTGCGCCGCAAGCGAAGTGGGCGCGAGCAGCGTCAGCGCGGTGCACGCAACGACGAGGTGACGCATCATGGCAGGAAGAGGCCGAGGATCTTGGTGAACAGGCCGGACTTGGTCTTGCCGAGCGGACCCGGCGACACATAGGTGATGGTGGCGTCGGCGATGCGGTACGACTCGACGAGGTTCTGCGGCGACACATCCTGCGCTCGCAGCCACCCTTCGAACATCACGTTCTGCTGGGCCTTGTCGACCGAGATGTTCTTGGCGCCGCGCACCTGCAGCAGGCCGTTGGCGCCGGTGGCAATCACACGGACGCTCATTTCGTTCTGAAACCGGTTCTCGCGGCGCGATTGACCGCGCTGCAGAGTTTCGGCGTTGTTTCGCGTGTCGATGCCGCCACTGCGCGTGCCTTGCAGCGGAATGCGGATGTTGCCGCCGAGATCGCGACGACGCGTGTCGGTGGCGAGGTTGTCCTTGATCGCGGTGGAGATCGTGTAGTCATCGATCAGCACCGTGATGACATCACCCACGCTGAAGGCGCGGCGATCTGCGGTCCACGACACGCGCGGCGCGCGCGCCGGCGTGGAATCGGCGGCGGCCACCGCGGGCGGTGTGGCGTTCTGCGCGTGCATCGCCGTGCGCGGTGCCGCGAGCAGGGCGCCGCCGAGAAACGCGAGAGAGAAGCGGGAGAGGCGCATGAGGCGTCCTGGGGTCAGCGGAGGCGAACGGAATCGGGGGCAACCACGACGCCATCGAGGCGCCGGGCGCGTCCCACGCGAATGGCAACGCGTCCACCCACGGGCGCGGAGTTGAGGGCGACACCGGCCACGGCGACACGTACGGTGCCGTCGTGCCAGAGCGCGTGCACGGGGCGGCCCGCGGTCACGGCTGGCGCCGGAATCACGGTGGGGCGACGCAACCATTCGCCGGCCTGCACGGCGCGCTGCACGAGCCAGCCCTCGGCGGGCGATGTGGTGTCGAGGCCGTACGGCAGGCGCTGCGTGAGCGTCGTATCGGCGAAGGTGAAGTCCTGCTCGCGCAGGGTGTCGCCGCGGGCGAGTGCGCGCGTGGCGACGGCGCGTGTCCACACCGTCTGCGCCGCGAGCGCACGCGACGGCAGCAGCGGCGCGAGCAGCGTCGCGATGAGGCCGGCCACGACAGTCGCGACGAAGAGCAGCAGGTGACGGGACGACGCGGGCATGCGGATCACCGCGCGATGTTGTTGGCGATCTGCCCCATCTCGTCGGACGTCTTGATCGCCTTCGAGTTGATCTCGTACGCGCGCATGGCGGTGATCATCTCCACCATTTCCTGCACGATCTCGACGTTCGAGGCTTCGAGACTGCCCTGCTGCAGCCGTCCCATGCCGTCTTCCGACGGGAAGCCCACGCTCGGCGTGCCACTCGCGGCGGTGGCGGCGTAGAGGTTCTGTCCGAGGGCGAGCAGTCCGCTCGGATTGACGAAGCGCACGAGTTCGAGGCGACCGACTTCGGTGGGTTCGACGTCGTTGCCGCGTCGCACACTGACGATGCCTGTGGGCGAGATACCGATTTCGCTCACATCGTTCGGGATGTTGATGGTGGGCACCACGGCCTGGCCGTTGCTCGTCACGAGCACGCCCTGATCGGAAATGCCGAAGCTGCCGTCGCGCGTGTAGGCAAGGTCGCCGGTCGCGAGCTGCACCTGGAAGAAGCCCTCACCTTCGATGGCGACGTCGAGATCGCGGCCGGTCTGATCGATCGCGCCCTGCGTGTGCATGCGCTGCACGGCGGCGAGGCGCGTTCCGCGGCCCACCTGAATGGCCGGATTGGTCTGCGCGTCGGCCGTGCCGAGCACCTGCGTGCCCTGGACGGTCTGGTAGAGCAGATCCTCGAACTGTGCGCGGCTGCGCTTGAAGCCGGGCGTGTTGACGTTGGCGAGGTTGTTGGCGATGACCTGCGTGCGCGTCTGCTGAGCGGTCATGCCGGTGGCGGCGGCGCGGAGTGCGGGATCCATGGGTGCGGTGCGAGGAGGGGACTCAGACGGGCTTGCCGAGGTCGGTCACAGCGATGCCGCGGACACTGTCGAGCGCGGCGATGGTCTTCTGGGCGGCGCCGAAGCGATGGAGCACGTCGAGCATCGATGTCATGGCGTCCATCGGATTGACGTTGCTTTCCTCGAGCGCGCCCTGGGCCACGCGGCGCGCCTCGGGCGCGACCGGCTGGCGGGAGGCATCGGGGATGAAGCGCACTCCGCCTTCGTGCTGCGGATTGGCGTTGGCCGCGATCGACTCGACACGGAGTCGGCCGACGGCCTTGCCGGCGAGCTTCACGTCACCGCTGGCGTTGACTTCGAGCTGCGACAGCGCGCCCGGGGGCAGAGTGAGTTCGCCCGATTCGGTGAGCAGCGGATTGCCGGCGTGGTCCACCACGCGCCGCTCGGCGTCAAGATGGAAGCTGCCTCCGCGTACATGGCGCTCGCCGGCCGGGGTCTTCACGACGAAGAACCCGTCGCCTTCAAGCGCGAGGTCGAGCGGGTTGCCGCTTGGCGCGAGCGTGCCGGGGGTGAGATCGACGCGGGTGTCCACCGCCGACACGGCGTCGGCGACGAGCGTGGCGAACGCCCGCTCCTGCTTGAAGCCGTGCGTGCTGGCGTTGGCGAGGTTGTTGGCGAGCACCGCCTGCCGCCGCTCGAGCATGGCGAGCGATGCGGCCGCGCTGGTCATTCCATTGATGCGAACGGCTCCGGGAGGCATGGCACCGGGGGTTGAAGTCGGTGGCCGGGAGGTGCGAGTCGGGCGCACTCCGGCGTCTGCCTCGGGTAGTGCAACGGTTGGGCCAATCGGTTCGCTGTCGGCAGCTGCTCTTCAAGTCGTTGATATACAACGATTTGAATAGAAAAAGGCAGAATGTGCCGGTCCGCCGCGTTGGTCGATCTGTCGGCAATTCGTGCCGGATCGGGCGGGGATTGCCGCGAGAGGACTCAGGTGGGCTGATCGCCGGAGCTGGTCAGGCGACGGCGCTCATGGGTAGCTGTTCGTATCCTTCACCCTCGGAGCGACCGCATGCGCAGTCTCCTCATGGCGCGGGCCGGTGGTCTGTTGGCCGGCGTGTTGTTTCTGACCAGTTGAGCCGACTCGGCGGTGACCGGTGTGCAGGAGGCGGCGGTGCTCATGAGCGGCGCGGTGGTCGGCTATCGCGTCGACGCCGAGCGGTATCGGGCGCAGGTGCATCCGGTCCCCGATGATGGTCGCCATGAGCTCGTCCTCGTCCACATCATGGGGACCCGAGACGGCGGACGCGACGCGCTCGTGCGTCGGGTCGCGGACGGGATCGCCTCCGGGCGCATCGCCCCCGAGCGGCGCATGCGCTTTGCGATCTCCAACGTCGAGCGGCGGTCGTTGCCGCCGCAGTACTACGCGATCGAGTGGCTCGAGTGAATCGCGGAGGGACGTGAGCGTTGGCGGACATCACAACACCGGCGGCACGATGCCGTATGCTTCAGCTCGCTTGCCGGCCACGCGTCGCGCGATGGAGTATGGCGAAGCACCGACGGTCCGCGGGCCGTTGGGTGAGCGGACGACGCACCGTGTAGCGAGCGGAGATACACATGCACCACGCAGCTGACACCCCAGTGGATCGGAGTGAGCGCAGCGAAGCCACGCTGCTCCGACTCGCGCTGCTACTGCGTCGCAGTCCCATGCAGCGCGACATTGTCCGACTGCTCGTCGCGGGTCGCTCGAGGAAGCAGATTGCGGCAATCCTCGATCGATCGCCGCATACGATCGATGGTCACCTCAAAGACCTCTATCGTTTCGTAGGCGTGGGAGACAGAGCACGGTTGATGCTGCTGGCAAGCCGACTGCAGGCGACGCGCGAGCCTGCGCCGCGTGATCCCTCCCCCCCCGATTTCGGGGGGGGTGTGCAATCGAGTAGCGCAACTCACACTGCAGGTGCGGGATCGTTGAGCGCGATCCTGTAACGCGATGCTCACGCTGGGCGGGGCGCCACGTTTTCACAAATCGCTCGTACAAAGGGAGATCGCGCATGAAATTCTATGTCTCCACGCTCGCGGCAGCGGCTTGCGTCGTCGCTGCGCTGGTCGCGAGCACACCACGGGCGGCTGTCGCTGACGAGGCCTGCGGAGGTGGTACCGGACAGCTGTGTCGCAAGACGTGTCTCGAGGAGTGCACGAACGGCACCTGCTGTGACGAGACGTACTCGTACTGGATTCAACTCCAGTAACACGCATCCCCAAAGCCTCTTGGCGCTCACAGTGCAGCAAGACCGGCGTGAGCGTCGAGAGAGGAGGCGTCGTGTCCCCGCGCGTTGCAAGGATCATGTGGTTGTTGATGCTCGGTCTTCTAGGCGTGCTCTCCGTACGCGCGTTTCGGCCGAACACTTCACAAGCCGCTTCTGCTCGACCGTCTGATGAGGCGACCTTCAGCCACGCCGCGAACGGCGGAGTGCTTCTGGGCTCAGGGCCGGTCAGCATCGTTGTCTTCAGCAGCTTCCGGTGCCCGTGGTGCAAGGCACAGCTGCTCTCGTTGGACAGCTTGTTCGCCGCCGACCCCACTCTTGGTGTAATGTATCGGCATCTTGCTCCAGCCGCCGACTCCGTTGCGGCGTCGGTGTCAGTGGGTGCTTCATGTCACCGCAACTGGTCTGACTTCTATGGCTACAGTGTTCGCGCATTTGAAAAGCTCACGTCGCCTGTCGCTGGGAGCGTACCGCGTCAACCGCCGAGTATCGCATCTCACCACGAGTGCACAGCGAAGGGTTTCGATGACCTTGGGCACTCGAGCAGGATAGCGCGAGAGCTTTCCGTCGGCGTCACGCCAACGCTGTTCTTTCGGTGTCGGCGGCATGACGGATATCTCTCCCTGGAGTCGCTCCGCTTGCTTCTCGAGCTTCCGTGTGAGTAAGCGCCGGTGCTGGTTTCTCGTCGGAGTCGCGTCATGATCTGCCAGCAAAGAGCACGTCCGCTGCACCGCGCGGCACTTGTCTCGTTAACCGTTGGGCTTGCCTGCACCGCACCTCACTCCGATCGCGCACGCGAGCCATCCACGCTGCCGCCCGAGAGCGGTGTCGTGCTCCGGGAAGTGCGCCACCCTGATGGTTTCCATCGGGTCGTGGCGGGACGGCTCACCGATTCCACGGCGTGGGTCGCGAACGGCGACCCGCCCGACGTATCAGGCTTCACAATATCGAATGGCGCGCTCACGCACCGATTCGGTCGCGTTGGTGATGGCCCGGGCGAGCTGCGACGCATCATCTCCCTCGATATGGTGGGTGGAGACACGCTCGTGCTCGTCGACGTCGCGCTCGCTCGTGTGTCGCAGTTCGCACCAGACGGGACCCTGCTTCGGTCGACGTCGCTTCGCATGTCGCCGTACGCGAGCGTGGTGGCATGTCACCAGCACGCCGGGTCGCCGCGATGCGTGGTACGCGAGCGGCCGGACCCGCGAACGATCCCCGAGGCCGGGATAGGGTGGGATTCCGTGTACGTCGCCTCGCTACAGCGCGGGGATGATTCGACGCTGACGCTGGTGCGGATCACCGAGGCACTCGCTGGTTCTCCGATCCGACGCGTTCCGCACCCGGGTGGTGTTCGCATTCGCGTCGATGAGCAGGCCGCCGATCTGTTCGTCGAGGCGCGCGATCCCATCGAAGCCATACCAAGCGGGGGGCAGGGTCGCCTGCTGTGGCGAAATGGGGCCTGGGTGGCCGCGCCGCTGCGTTCGGATCTCACCGTGTCGCGTTCGCTGACGGCCGATGCGCTGCTCGATCGTACCATTGCGACGGCGTCATGGGCCGAGGATGGCTCAGTCTGGATTGCCGAGCAGCGGGAACAAGATGGAACGCGCGCGTGGTGGCAAATTGACCGCGAGGGGCGAACAGTCGCACGGACGCGCCTTCCGGCGTCTTTCGTCGCACTCCACGCGCGTGCGCAATACCTTCTTGGGCGGACCACCGACTCGCTCGGCGAGCAACACATCGTGCTTGCGATCCTCGATCGCGTCGAAACCGACAGCACGCCAGCGAGATGACTGGGTTCACCCTGCGACGGTGGGGCCAGCGGGAATCGGTGATTCAGATTGCCGCCAAATCGTCCGGCGGACGGACGGGCGCACGTGCGGGGCAACTGAACCGGCTTGCGCCGTGCGAGACCGTCGTCTGGTGCAGGCCACGATCGGCGGCTTGCGCGCCATGATATCCAGCCCAACGAGAGAGCCGGGACGATGAACCGCTCACTCCGCCGGGTCTGGATCGGGCTGTTCCTGTCGGCCGCCGTCAGTGACGCCCGAGAGCCGAGTGTCCACCCGGACGCGCACAATCTGCGGGACCGCGGATCGACGGTCGTGGTCCGCCGCGACACGGCCGCGCGTGGCCGGTCCGCGCTGGACCAGCTCGCCGCGCGACTTCGTTCGCTGGTCCTGATGGACTCGATCGGGACGCTCGACGGCCCCGCGGCCACGGTTATCGGACACATTCGTGACGTCGACGTGGCCCCTGATGGTCGCCTGTTCGTGCTGGACGACGCCTTTCAGCGGGTGCGCGTCTTCGATCGCTCCGGCGCACCCGCGTTCACGATCGGTGGCGAGGGGAGCGGCCCGCTCGACTTCCGCACGGTGTGGTCGGGCTGGGTCGAGAACGACACGACCTTTGCGGTGCCGGACGGCGTGCTTGGCGCGAAGTACCTGACCGTGACGACCTCCGTGCGTGCGGCGCTGCAGCGCGTCACCCCGCTGGAGACGTCGGCCACCGGCGGCAGTGGCGTCAGGGGGCGCTCCTACACGTAGGTGAAGCTTCGTACGAGCGTTCGACGCGGAGGGCCGCTCACAGAGGGTGGCACGCCGCGAGTGGAAGCGCCTCGACATCTACGTGCTCGACGCGGCATCGGACGAGGGCACCTTCGTTCCCGACCAGTTGCCGATCCTCAGCGCGGTCACCGCTCGGCGCGCCTACGGCTACCGCAACGATCCCTTCCCGCGCGTCCTCCGATACCGCGTTCCGGAGTAACGACGAGACGGGCCGGGCTTACGCCGCCCGCGCCGCGCCAGCCTCCGGTGCCACCGCCAGCAGCAGCGCCACCGCATCGAGCGGCAGCCCGGTCGCGTAGGCGATGTCGGCGGGCGACGATCCGTCGTCGGCCATGGCGCGCACCTGCAGGGGCGTGATCGCGCGGGCGGCGCGGCGCGACGGCGCCATGGGGACGGGCGACCGCAGGGCACTGGGCCAGCGGACACCGCGTGTGCGACGCACCGCGGGCTGTGCGCCCGACGTCGGCGTGCGACTCGCGGCCACACGCACGGTGCCGGCGCGACGTGACGCCGCGCCGCGGCCACGCGCCAGCCGCTGCCGCACATCGAGGGCGAGCAGACTCACACCGCTGACGAGCAGCAGCGTGCCCGCGGCCAGCATGGCCAGCCGACGCGGTGAGCCGTCGCCGATCAGGCGGTCGCGCACGGCGTCGGCCGACGGCACGGCCGCCAGCGTCGCGTCGGCGGTGGTGCGCGCGAGCGACGCACTGTGCTGTGCGAGTTGCGTCGTGAGCGCCCAGAGTGCTTTCGGTGCCGCGAACGCAGCGCCGCCCAGGACGCCGACGAGCGTCACGCTCAGCACGAGCAGCACCCGACGCCACATCATGCGATGCGCTCGCGGATGGGCTGCAGTTCCGTGCGCAGCTTGCCCAGCGCCTTGGTGCGGATCTGCGAGACGCGCGACTCGGTGAGCTCGAGCACCTTGGCGATCTCGTGCAGCTTGAGCTCTTCGAAGTAGTAGAGCGACAGCACGATGCGCTCCTGCTCCTTGAGGCGGAGAATCGCGTCCTTCAGGAAGCCGACTTCCTGCTCGTGGGTCAGCGCGTTCTCCACTTCCGATTCTTCACTCGTCGTGAGCACCTCGATCGGCGCGGGCGCGTGGCTCTCGCGCTCACCCGGAGCACGGTCGAGCGGAATGTGGTGTGCGCCCTCCACGTCGGCCTGCCAACGCCAGAGCGTGTCACGGTCGATGCCGAGGTGCTCACACAACTCCTCGTCATCGGGGAGCCGACCGAGCACGCGCATGAGCGTCTCGCGCGCCTGCGCGATCTCGCGCGTCTTGCGGCGAATGGAGCGCGGCACGTGGTCCTGCTTGCGCAGTTCGTCGAGGATCGCACCGCGAATGCGGGGCGCCGCAAAGGTGCTGAACGCCAGGCCACGCGACGGATCAAAGCCGTCGAGGGCGGTCATGAGTCCGATCGTGCCGGCACTCACGAGCTCGTCGAAGTCGGCGCGCACCGCGAGCGTGCGCGACATCTGGCGCGCGACGTGATGCACGAGGCCGAGGTGCTCCTCGAGCAGGTACGAGCGCGCTTGCTCGTTTCCCTGCTTGAAGGCGTTCCAGAGCGAGTGGTTCATGGCGGCGGTTCCTCGGGGCGTGATGACAGGCACGGGTCAGGCACCAAAGCGGGAAGGGGACGCCGACGGCACCATGCGCAGCACGGTGTCGTGGGCAGCAACGGCGACGGGTGACCCCGTCACGGCATCGAGAAAGGGCATGCCAGCGCGGAGCGCGGCATCGAGAGCATGATCCGCCGGCAACGCGCCCGCGAAGGCGATCGCACGACCGAGGAACTGCTCGGCGCCGTGGGCGATCGTGTCGGCCACGCGCACCGCGGTGGTGTCGTCGAGGCGATTGGTGAGCAGGTCGATCGCGAGCGCTGGCTGTCGCGCGTGTACGGCCTTGAGCAGCGCGTACGACGCCGCGAGCGCGATGGGGTCCGGTCCGGCTGTAACGACAACGAGGCGCACGTTCGCGCGCGCGCCGTCGATGGACGCGAGCACCGTCTCGAGGCGCGAGCCGGCGTCGATCACCACGAGCGCCTGTTCGTCGGCCAGCGAGTGCAGCCGTGCAAAACACGCACGACGCTCGGCGGCCGTGAGCGGTGCATCGTCGACGGTCGCGGAGAGCTGACGCGCATCGCCGCGACCGCCGGCTACCAGCGACAAGGTGGAGGTGATCGGCACCGGCAACCGACGCGCGTCGATCGTGCCGCCGCGCAGCAACGGCCAACGCATCGTGGGCGCCGCACCGAGCAGAATCGCCTGCGGTCCGAGCAGATCGTCTCCGTCAATCAGCAACGTGCGATGACCATCACCCGCCGCGGCGAGCGCCAGCAGCGCACTCACCGTCGACGTGCCACTGCCGCCGCGACCACTCGCCACCACCAGCAGCGACGCGCGACCCGTCGACTCGACGCGCGGACGCGCGCGTGTCGCCAACGCGGCGCGCACGCCATCGAGCTGCGAGGGCGCCGCGGGCGCCGGAACGGTGAGCATCGCGGCCATCAGGCAGCCACCCAGCTGTCGTCGGCATCGACGCCGAGCCCAAGGGAGCGCAGCAGCCGCGGTACCGCCGGCGCGAGGTGCGTGGGCACTTCCTGGCCATCGGTAATCCAGCGCGTCGGCAACGCGAGCGACAACGCGAGATCGGTCACGCCGCGTTGTGCAGGTACCTCGTCAAGCTTGGTCAGCACGCAGTGCGTCGCGCCGCGGTGCGAGGCGGTCGTGCGATAGGCGCGCTCGGCGACGAGCGCGAGGTCACCGCGCATCGTGGCGGGCAGCACGAGGTGGATCTCATCAGGCGCCAGCGCGTCGAGCAGCGAGCGCCAGCGATCGGTGACATCGGCGGCCGCCGGCGATCGCCCCGGGGTATCCACGATGAGCACGTCACACGCGGACAGCCGACGCAGCGTGTCGTCGATTTCGCGCGCCTCGTACAGGACGTCGAAGGGCACGTCAGCGAGGTCGGCGTACGTCGCGAGCTGATCGAGTCCGCCCACGCGATAGGTGTCGAGCGTGAGCAGCCCCGTGCGTCCGATGCCGAAGGTGCCGGCGCGCACCGCAAGTTTGGCGGCGGTCGTGGTCTTGCCGGCCCCGGTCGGCCCGACGAGCGCCACGATGTACGGTCGCCCATTCGGACGACGCAGTGGCGTGGGGAACGGTGCGGCCTCGAGCCGGCGACGCGCGTGTTCGAGCGTCGCGGCGGGTGCGGCGAGGACCTCCACCACCGCCACGCCGTCGTCGCGCAGGGTGCGCGTGTGCAGGATCATTGCGTCGTCGCCCAGGGCGTGGCGCGCGCGATACGCGACCTGACTGAAGTCGGCGCCGCGAAAGCACTCAAGCGACATGCGGCATCTCCCAGCTGGCGACGCTGGTCAGGGTGACGTTCGGCGGCAGTTCGCCGAGCGAGATGATCGGAAGCGACGGCAGCACCGGTTCGATCAGACGACGCACGCCAATGCGAAGCGACGGCGGCGTGATGAGCGGCAACGGACGGCCGTCCACGGCGTGCGTCGTGGCGAGATGGTTGAGGTCACGCAGCAGCGAGGCGAGCGTGTCGGGCGTGAGCAGTGGCGTGCCCTGCTGCGCGGTCCGCGGTGAGAAGAGCCCGGTGAGCGCGCTCTCGAGTCGCGCGCCCATCGTGACACCACGCACCGTGCCCGTCGTGTCGGCGAAGAGCCGCGCGATGACGTTGCTGAGTGCCTTGCGCACACCTTCCGTGAGCACTTCGGGGTCCTTCGACGTTTCGGCGCCGTCGCCGAGTGCTTCGAGAATGGACACGAGATCGCGAATCGGGACGCGCTCGCGCAGCAGGCGCTGCAGCACACGATGCAGCGTACTGAGCGACACCTTGTTGGGCACGAGCTCCTCGACGAGCGCGGGATGCGTCTTCTTGAGCGTTTCGATCATGCCCTGAACCTCCTGGCGACCGAGCAGCTCGGCGGCGTTCCCCTTGAGCGTTTCCATGAGGTGCGTGGCCACCACCGTCGTGGGTTCGACGACCACGTAGCCAAGTGCTTCCGCTTCGGTGCGCTTCGCCGCCGCGATCCAGCGCGCTGGCATGCCGAACGACGGATCGACGGTGTCCATGCCGTCGATCGGCGCGACCACGCCGCCGGTGTCGAGCGCCATGAGAAAGCGCGGGAGCACTTCGCCGCGCGCGACTTCGGAGCCACGCAGCTTGATGAGGTACTCGTTGGCGGGCAGCCGGATGTCGTCGCGAATGCGAATGGGCGGCACGAGAATGCCGAGATCGAGGGCGGCCTGCTTGCGCAGCAGCGAAATGCGCTCGAGCAGGTCGCCACCCTGCGACTCGTCGACGAGCGGAATGAGGGCGTAGCCCACTTCGAGCTCGATCGGATCGATCTGCAGCAGGTCGCGCATGGGATCGGCTTCCTGCGGTACTTCGGGCTCGGGCGCCGGCGCAATCTGCGCGAGTTCGAGGCGACGCTGCTCCTGCTGCCCGCTCGCGCGCGCGAGTAGCGCCGTACCACCGGCCAGCGCGATGAACGGCAGGAACGGCAGTTGCGGGACGAGCGCAAAGGACGCGAGCAGGCCGCTCGTCACCCAGAGTGCGCGCGGGTGCGCGCCGAGCTGTGTGGAAATGACGGTGCCGATACGATCGGTGCCCGTCGCCGCCGTCACCATCACACCAGCGGCGGTGGAGATGATGATCCCGGGGATCTGCGAGACGAGACCGTCGCCGACCGTGAGAATCGTGTACGTGGACGCCGCGTCGGCGAAGTCCATGCCACGCTGCACGACGCCGATGAAGATGCCGCCGAGCACGTTGACGAAGACCACGAGGATGCCGAGGATCGCATCACCCTTGACGTACTTCGAGGCGCCGTCCATCGCGCCGTAGAAGTCGGCCGTTCGCGAAATCTCGTCGCGACGCTTGCGCGCTTCCTTCTCGTCGATGAGACCGGCCGACAGATCGGCATCGATCGCCATCTGCTTGCCGGGCATCGCGTCGAGCGTGAAGCGCGCGGCCACTTCGGCAATGCGGCTCGCACCCTTCGTGATGACGATGAAGTTGATGCCGACCAGCATGATGAAGATCACGATGCCGACCGCGTAGTTGCCACCAATCACGAACGCGCCGAACGCTTCGATCACGGCCCCCGCCTCACCCTTGGAGAGGATGAGGCGTGTGCTCGACACGTTGAGGCCGATGCGGAACAGCGTGAGCAGCAGCAGAATCGCCGGAAACGAGCTGAAGTCGAGCGGGTTCGTGTTGTAGAGCGACACGAGCAGCACGACCAGCGACATGCCGAAGCTGAGCGCGAGACAGAGGTCGAGCAGCGCCGCCGGCAGCGGCAGCACGATGAGCGCGATGATGCCCACCACCGCGATCGCGAGCGCCAGCTCGGCGCGGCGGCGTCCGATGGCGCCGTCGACTGGAAGTGGGAGTGCGGCAGCAGTCATGGGATCACGCCGCCAGTGAAGCGGTGGTCATGGTCGGCTCATCGGCCACGGCGGTGCCGCGCCAGGAGCGGCCGTAGCGCTGTCGCTGACGCATCACGAACGCCAGCACTTCCGCGACGGCGAGGTAGAAGTCGACGGGGATCATCGAGCCAAGGCGCGCAGCCTTGATGAGCGCGCGCGCGAGCGGCTTGTTCTCGATGACGGGAACGCCCGAGGCAAACGCGAGGGCCTTGATGCGCTCGGCAACCTTGCGTTCGCCCAGCGCCACCACGAAGGGCGCCGGCGCGAGATCGGGATCGTACTTGAGCGCGATGGCGATGTGCGTCGGATTGACGATCACGACGTCGGCCGACGGCACATCCGCGAACATCTGCTTCCGGATGCGGTCACGCGCCATCGCGCGACGACGCGCCTTCACGTTTGCATCACCTTCAGCGTTGCGATATTCGTCCTTCACTTCCTGCTTCGACATCTTGAGGTCTTCCGAGGTCTGCCAGCGCTGGTAGCCGTAGTCGGCCGCAGCGAGCGCCAGGAAGAGCATCCCCGTGTTGCGCAGGATCGACATCGCATGCTCGCCGACCGTGCCCATGAGCGCGGTGGGTTGCAGCAGGGCCAGCACCTCGAGGTCGGGGATGGCGCGTCGAATCGTGAGGTACACGACGGCGGAGACCGCGAACAGCTTCGCGAGCTGCTTGCCGAGCTCGATCACGGAGCGCAGCGAGAAGAGCCGCTGCACCCCACTGATCGGATTGAGCCGCTCGAACTTCGGCATGAGCGTCTTCGTGGTGAGGAGCGGGCCCACCTGCGCCACGTTCACACCGACCGCGATCACGAGGCTGGCCGCAAGGACGCCGGCGAGCGCCGCCAAGGTCTTCCAACCGATGAGCTGAATCACGGCAATAGTGGCGGTGCCGAAGCGTGCCTCGTCACCCGCGAAGAGCAGCGTCTGCCCCATCTGATCGAGCAGGAAGCGCCAGAGTCCGGGACCGGCGGTGGCCATGGTGATCGTGGCGCCGATCAGGAAGGCCGCCGTCATGAACTCCGGACTGCGCGCGATCTGTCCGTCGAGACGCGCCTCCTGCTTCTTCTTGTCGGTCGCTTCTTCGGTGCGTTCGCCGCCCGGTCCTTCCTTCGCCATGTCAGCGCCCTCCCGCAGGGGCGAGCGCGCCCAGCGTGCCGTCCACGGCAGTGGCGAAGTGCGTTGGCCAGGTGGCAAACGCGGAGGCGATCACGCCGATCGTGAGCGCGAACACGACGAGCCCGATGCCGATCTGCAGCGGAAAGGCGACGGTGAAGATGTTGAGCTGCGGCGCAGCGCGACTGAGGACGCCGAGCGCAACGTTCGTGAGCATCACGGCGCCGAGCACCGGGGATGCGAACTGCACGGCCGACGCGAAGATCGTGATGGCCATGCCCGCGAGCGCGTGCATGCCGTCACCCATGGCCAGTGGGCCGCCAAGCGGAAGCACGCGGAAGGTGTCGGCGAGCGCCTCGAGCATGATGAGGTGCCCGCCAGCCGAGAGCAGCAGCGTGAGTGCAACGAGCCGCAGGAACTGCGCGAGCACGAGCGTCTGCCCACCCTCGGTGGGATTCAGGATGGACGCGCCCGAAAGACCGACGGAAGTGGTGAGCAGTTCGCCGGCCGCTTCCGCGCCGGCGAGCACGATGGCGCCGGCGAAGCCGATCGCGAAGCCAATGAGGGTTTCGCCAAGGAACGTCGCGGGCGAGATCTCGACGCCGCCCGCGGGCGCGCTTGCCAGCGCGGTGGGGAGGAGCAGCACGGCGAAGAGCACGAGGGCGGCCGTGCGCACACGCATGGGCACCGTGCGTGCCGACCACATCGGCGCGACGAGCAGCAGACCGCCGACGCGCAGCGCGACGAGCACGAGCGCCGAGGCCGCACCGGGGGCGAAGAGATCGGGGAAGCCCGTCACGCCACCATCCCCGGGATGCCCTGGAAAAGCGCGCGGGTGTACTTGATCAGCACCTGCAGCAGCCAGGGGAGCCCGACGATGAACGCGCCGCCCACGAGCACCAGCTTGGGCACGAACGCGAGCGTCTGTTCCTGGATCTGCGTCACGGACTGGATGACCGACACCAGCAGGCCAACCCCAAGCGCGATGATGAGCATCGGCGCGGCGACCATGAGCGCCGTGAGGATGGCATCCCGCGAGAGATCGATGACGAGCTGATGGGACATTGGTGCCGGAGCGAGTGAGGATGAAGAGACTGGCGCAAGCAAAAGCAGGAGTCGTACCAGACGCCCCGGTGCATTCGGAAAAGTGGAAATGATTGTTTTTCAATCCTTTGCGTTGCTGTTCCTTCGCTGAAACGGCGGACATTCGCGCCGAGCACGGCAAATGTTTCCGCTTAACTCGGCGCGGCACGAACCGCCGGTCTGGACGCGCGGCGGCACCAAATGCCGAACCCGCCGGCAAGCGCGTGAGGCGGCTCGCCGGCGGGTTCGATGGGCAGGTCAGTTGCGCTTAGCGGAAGCTCTGGATCAGCGACTGGATCGTGAGGCTCCACCCGTCCACAAGGACGAAGAGCAGCAGCTTGAAGGGGAGTGAGATCATCGCGGGGGGCAGCATGAACATGCCCATCGCCATCAGTACGGACGCCACGACGGCGTCGATCACGATGAATGGCAGGTAGATCGCGAAGCCGATCTGGAAGGCTGTGCGCAGCTCGCTCGACACGAACGCCGCCATGAGCACGTGGAGGGGCACGTCATCGGGCGTCGCCGGCGGCGCCATGCGGCTCAACTCGACAAAGGTGCGCAGGTCGGCCTCTTTCGTCTGGCGCAGCATGAAGGCGCGAAACGGCTTCACGCCCTCCTTGAGCATGTCGACCTGCTCGATCTCGCCGGCGAGCCAGGGCTGCAGCGCCGTGCGATTGGCCTCCGAGATGGTCGGCGCCATCACGAAGCCGGTGAGCAGCAGGGCGAGTCCGGCCACCAGATGCGCGGGGGGCGCGCTCTGCGTCCCCATCGCCTGCTTGAGGAAGTTCAGGACGATCAGGATGCGGGTGAAGCCCGTCATCATGAGGATGAGCGTCGGCACCAGCGTCAGCAGTCCCATCATGAGGACAATGCTGACGGTGCCATTGAGCCGAAGCTCTTGCGCGCCTCCTTCGCCGACCCGGAGGTCGAGCTGCGGGATGACCGGTGCCGTAGTGCCGCCCGTGGGTGTGGCCTTGGCCGGCGCGTCGGCTGCCTCGGTCGCTGGCTGCGTCGCTCGTGTGGCGGCTTGCGTCGTGCGGGGGGTCGGCGCCGGTCGCGTCTGGGGCGGAACCGCAGCGGGTGCGCCTGCGGGCGCCGCGGCCGCGGTCGGTTCCGTCGGTCGCGCGAGCTGGGGGGAGGCCGGCTGCGCCGCGACCGTCCCCGTCGGCGCGAACGCCGTGAGCGCAGCAATTGCCACCAGTCCGAGCAGTCGCGTGGCCGGCGCCAGCGTCATCGAGAGCGCGGTACGCAGGTCGCGATCGAGAGAGATCGCGGGTGCCGCGAGGGGCGCGACGGCCGGCGCCGCCGCGACGGGCGCTTCAGCGGGCGCGGTTGGCTCGGTGGCCCTCACCGACGAGGCGTGCGACGCCCCCTCCATCGCCGAACGCATGCTCTGGACAAACGACAACCCCTTGGTGGCACGATACTGCATCGTTGCCGTCGCACTGTTGACAAAGGAGACGGGAAGCTCGCTGCCAGCGAGCACCCGCTGCCGGTCGGCTTCGTCGACGTCGCAGAGGGTGTGCACGCCCCCTTCGCCGTGGGAGACAACCAGGACCTTCTCCCCGACCCGAACGACCGCCAGCCCGGACTTCGGGCCCAACGGCAGTCGCTGCACGACCTCGACCGGCAAGCTGGCGCGCGATCGAAAGCCGCCCGCGCCCCAGCGGCGCAACGCCCACACGGCGAGCGCCATCAGCCCGAGCACGAACGCGAGCGCGGCGAGAATGCCGAGGCCGGCAGTCATCATCAGATGCTCGTCGCTTCAGGCGGCAGCGCTGGCCGGCGCCGCGCTGCCCGCGTTCGCCGACGGGCGCGCGAGAATCCGCGTGACGCGCACACCGAAGTGCTCACCAAGCACCACCACTTCCCCCTCGGCGAATCGACGCTCACCCACGAAGATGTCGATCGGCTCGCCGGCCAGGCGATCCAGCTGAATCACCGAACCGCGCCCGAGTCGGAGGATCTCCTGCACGGTCATGGTGGTTCGGCCGAGCTCGATCGAGATGGGAAGCGTGAGACTGAAGAGCATCGCGAGCGGCACTTCACCACCGCCACTCGCCAGGCGCTCGAGCTCGGCCAGCTGCGGAGCCATCGGCTCGACTGCGGGCGTGTCACCGGTGACCGACGACACGGGCTGACCCGCCGCCTTGGCGGCCTGGACACTCGCGACAAGGGCGTCGATTTCTGCGGGATTCATGAGGGGTAGGCGCGAAGGACTCGAAACGTGGCGACCATGTGGTCAACCATTCGATGGAGAGAGGTGCTCGACCAGGCGAACGGCGAGATTGCCACTCACCCGACCCGCCTGGCCGAGGTAGCGTTCCTGATCACCCGTGCGCACGAGCAGTCGCGCGTCCTTGGGAATGCCGGTCGGGATGATCGTGCCGCTCTTGAGGTCGAGCAGATCCCGCAACGAGAGCTCGAACTGCGGGAGGCGCACGGACACCGTGACTGGCATCTCGCGCACCGCCGTCTCCGTCTTGCGGCGCATCTCCTCGCGCTCGGCCTCGCTCGACGCGAGCAGGGCGAGTCGCTGCTGACCGCTCGACGTGAAGAACTTGTCGAGCACGGCGAACGGCAGGCAGATGAGCATGAGCCCGCTCTGACCGCCAGCGGTGATCTCGATGTTGGCGACCAGCACCGGGTCTTCTCGGTTCGCGACCTGCAGGATTTCGGGCGAGGATTCGAAGCCGGTGACGGCGAGTTCCATCGGCACGTGATCCTGCCAGATTTCCTCCGTCAGCTGCGTGACGCGTTCGGCGACGGTGCGAATCGCCATGCGTTCGATCGGCGTGAGCGACCGCATCGGGAGGTTCGTTTGTCCTGTGCCGCCGAAGACGCGATCGATGACGTAGAAGCCGAACTCGGGGCCGATGTCGATGACGCCCTTCTGCCCCGTGCCACCGATCTCGAAGATGAACGACGAGCAGGGGGTCGGGAGCGAGAGGGTGAACTCACCGAAGCTGAACTGTTCGACGCCCTGCAGGCGCACTTCGATCTGCCCGCGCACGCGCGAGATGACCCACGCCTCGAGGTTCTTGACGAGGCGCTCGTACATCGCTTCGAGGGTGCGCAGGCGCTCCTTCGAAACGCGCGCGGGGCGTCGGAAATCGTAGACCTGAACGTCGACGCCGCTCCCGCGTGGGCCGGCGCCACCGCCGCCACCGCCGCCGAGCAGGCGATCGATATCGGTCTGGGAAAGCGTTTCAGACGCCATGCACGGGCCTCACTGCACCACGAACTGCGGGAAGTAGACGCGCACGACGGTCTTCTTGCCGAAGCGCTCGTTGAGGGCGGTGGTCAGGTCGACCTTGATCTGTTCGCGTGCGCCGATCTCGGCGAGCTGCTCGACGGTCTTGAGGCCGAGGGAGCTCAGCACCACATCGCGCAGTTCGGCGTCGCGCGACTGCAGCATGGTGACGGCCGCCGCGTCCTTGCATTCCATCGCGACCGTCAGGAGCAGAAATCGAGCGCCACCGGAGCCGGCCGGATTGAGCACGAGGTTCTCGAGCGTGACCACGGCGGGCGCGGCGGCCGCTTCGCCTTCACCGCCTTCTCCCTCGCCATGATCGCCTCCCTCGTCGGACGCGTGCTCGCCGTCCTCCGCATGCTCGTCGCTGGCCGCCTTGCTCTTCGCGACGGCATTCAGCGCGGCGACGACCGAGTCCGGGAGGGCGTAGCCCATGGTGCGCGCGGTGGCGGGGCCAATGACCATGGCGCCAGTTCCTGCGCCAACCCCCAGCCCGACGATGATGCCGAGGACGAGGGGGAGCTTGGCTTTCAGTCCCGCTTTGGGCGGGGCATCCGTCGGAGTCGGCGTTTCAGCGTCAGCCATGGGTCGAGAGCAGGGGGAAAAGGTTCGCGGTCAGGTAGTGCACGGACGGTGCCAAACGCCGCGAGCGAACGCATCGTCGCTAGCAGACTCGCAAGCGTTTGTTCTACAACGTCTTGCATTATCCAGCATACGGAATAACACGATGCCCGCTGGGTCGGCCACCGGTTGCATCCCGGAAGATTTCACAGGAAGGCGGCAAAGCTTTCCCTGCTCATCAGGCCGGCAAGGTCTGCCTGATCGCCGGTTCACGGTTCGTGGTAACCCCCGCGCACGCCAGCGCGCGCGAAGCGGCGAGCGCCCGAATCGAGCGCCCGCCGCCTCAGGTCGGCCCGAAGGCGACAGCGTTACCGCTTGATCGCCATCAGCTCCTGCAGCATCTCATCGGCCGTCGAGACCACCTTGCCGTTGGCCTGGAAGCCGCGCTGCGCCACGATCATGCTCGTGAATTCCTGCGCCAGGTCCACGTTCGACATTTCGAGCGCGCCGCTCGTGAGCTGCGACTGCGATCCTTCGAGCGCGAAGCCGAGCACGGCCGAGCCGGAGTTCGCCGACTCCTGGTACATGTTGTCGCCCACGCGGAGCAGACCGGCCGGGTTGTTGAAGTCGGCCAGCACGATCTTGCCGAGCGGCGACGTGGTACCGTTCGTGAAGAAGCCCGTGATGAGACCGAACCGGTCGATCGAGAAGTTCTGCAGCGTACCGGCCGTGTAGCCATCCTGGTCGCGCAGTACCGCCGTCGAGGCGGTCGATGCGAACTGGGTCAGGCCATTGACGCCACCGTTGAGCGTGAGCTCGACCTGCACCGGATTGGCGCCCGGCACCGCGAAGTCGATCGACGCCTCGATGTTGGTGGTCATGATGCCCGTCGGGTCAAACGTGATCACACCGCTGTTCACACCCGCGGCCGGCGACGTCGGGCTCATGAAGTACGAGATCTCGATCTCGGCGTCCGACGGCATCGACGCGGTGAAGTCCACGCTCGGCGGCGGGCCCGCGTTGAAGCTCCACTGCGCTGGCGTGTCGTACACGGCACCGGTCGGGCTCGTGACGCGCACGTTCTCGGGCAGGATCTCGTAGCCCGACGGCGGTGCGGTGAACGAAATCGACGACGGCGGCGACGCGCTGTCCGTCTGGAACGTCTGTCGCGTGGCGCTCGTGAGCGGATCGAGACGCCAGTTCCACTCGTTGGCGCCCGTCTTCCAGAGCTGGATCTTCACGTCGTGCTTCGTACCCTGCGAATCGAAGACGGCGATCTGCGTCTCCGTCCACGCCTTCTCGTTGATGGGCAACGCGCGATCGGCCGGGTCGTTGAAGTCACCGGTAAAGATCGGTGACGACGCATTCAGGTTGCCGGCGAGCACCACCGAGCTCGTCGGACGCGCCGACACCTTCTGACCGAACGGCAGTCGGATGTCCTGGATGCCGTCCTGCAGAATGCCGTTCTCGTACATGCGTCCCTGCACCACGAAGCCGTTGGTGGGCGACACGAGCTGGCCGAGCGCGTCGACCTGGAAGTTGCCGGAGCGCGTGTAGAAGCTCTGGTTGCCCTTGCGCACCACGAAGAGCGAGTCGCCCTGGATCGCGAGGTCAGTGACAAGGCCCGTCGTTTCGATGTTGCCCTGATTGAAGATCTGGTCGATCGAGCCGATCTGCATGCCGAGACCGATCTGGATGGGGTTGATACCACCCTGGTCACCAGGCGGACGGCTCGCGCCCTGCAGCAGCTGCGCAAAGCCTTCCTTGAACGTGACACGACCGGCCTTGAAGGCCACCGTGTTCACGTTGGAGATGTTGTTACCGATCACGTCCATGCGCACCTGGTGATTGCGCAGGCCGGACACGCCAGCGAAGAGGGAACGCAGCATCGAGGAGAATCCTCCGGGGTGAAGAAGCGCCGCGCGATCGCGGCCGAACGACAAACGAGTGAGACGCGCCGCTCAGCGGCGCAGCTGGATGAGCTTGGAGAACGGGACGTTGAGCGCGTCGCCGATGAGCAGCGTGGGTTCACCACCCACGTAGCGCAGGCCGGTGATGCGGCCGGTCGTGAAGGTCTTCGCGGGCGTGGTGCGGCCGCGATCGTCGGTCACGGTGAACGCGAATGAGTAGCGTCCGCCTTCGAGCGCTGGCGTGATGCCGAACTCCTCGAGGTCGAACGACTGCATGCCGTCGCCCGAGACATCGGCCGAGCCGGTCGCCACGACGACACCCTTGCTGTCGCGAATCGTGAGCGAGCCCGAACCCTTCACGCTGCTTTCGATCGACACCGTACCGGTACCATCGCGATCGACAAAGAGTGTGTTGCCCTCGAGCACGCCGGTGCGACCCACGGTGTTGATCGCCATCGACTGCTCCAGCAGCTTGGCCATCGCGTCGCCCTGCTGCAGCGTGATATCGGACAATTCCTCGATGGCCACACCGAGTTCGACCTGATTCTCGGCGACGGTCTGCATGCTCTCCTTGATCTCGAGGAGCTGCTCGACCTGCGAGAACTGCGCCAGCTGCGCGGCCATCTCCTGACCGTCCATCGGATTGAGCGGGTCCTGATTCTTCATTTGCGCGACGAGCAGCTGCAGAAACTCATCGCGACCGAGGGCGTCGTTCTTCTTCGTGACCGGCTTGGCCTCGGTCGGCGCCGCGGGGCCCTGCACGGGCTCCGGCGCCGTCGTCGAGAACGACGGACTGTAGACACTCGGGGACATCACGCGCGTCAGATCGAACATCAGCGCTGCTCCTGCCGGCCATCGCGCCGGCGCTGGTTGGTGGATTCATCCGACGCGTTGCGCGATTCGCGCTCCGCGTGGCGCGACGTGGGACGTTCGCGCGCGCCCTGCTCCGAGAACGTGCTGCCCTGACCGCCCTGCGCGCCGGCGGCCTTGAGCACCTCGCCACGCTCGACGGCGGCGAGTCGCATGGCGTCCGCTTCCTGCGCGCGCTGCGTGGGCTGCACGCGCACCCCATCGATTTCGAGGCCGTGACGTCCGAGCGCGTCCTGCAGGTCGGCGGTCTGCAGACGCAGGCGATCGGCGAGCGTGCCGCTGGCGGTGCTCACCTCCGCGCCGACGACACCGCCGCGGAGCTGGACGCGTACCTGCTCGGGACCGTCGGGGCTGTCGAGCTGCAGCGTCAACGCCGATACGGACGGCGCTGGCGCGTCTTCGCGCAGCACGGCGATCTGCTCGGCGCGTGCGGCCGCATCGCTGGCAACGGGCGCCGTGATGCGCGCCGTGGTCTCGTCGATCAACCGCGACACGCCCTGCGAGAGCGCACCCATGCCGGCGAGCCCGTCGGTTGCGCTGCGGTCACGCGTCGCATCGCGCGAGCTGTCGCGATCACGTTGTGCGTCACCATTGAGACTGCCGCCGGTCCCGCCGCCGCTCGATGCGAGCGAGGCAAGGCGGGCCGCAGTGGACGGAAGCGCGTTGGGCAATGTCGGCGTGGAGGTCGACGACGCCGGTTCGACCGATCCGACCGCGCCACCGCCCACACGTGCGACGGCCGCGACGCGCGCGACCGCCGCGACGTTCGCCACGCGCGCGACATTTGCGACGCGCGCCACACCGAACGCCTCGTTGGCGGACGCGGCGCGCGCATCGCTGATCGCGCGTTCGCGCGCGACGCTACCCGGCGTGGTGCCTGGCGCCGCGCCCATCGAGGCGACAAGCGCCGCGCGCGCGCGATCAGCGTCAGTGGCCGAGCCGCGCAGCTCGAGATGCCCCGGATCGCGCATGCCGAGTGTGCGCAGTCCTTCCTGATTGGCGATCATCTGCAGGCGTTCGTAACCCTGCGGATGATTCCAGCGACCGTCCACGATCACATCAGCCGCTTCGCCGGACAGGTGTGCGCTGTCAAGCGTCCACGTGACCACTGGTCCGGGGCGCGTCCGTCCCTGTGCGAAGAGATGCTCCTGACGCTCCGCGGAGCGTACCGTCTCGACAATCTGTACATCATGTCCGAACTCGTCACGCATGCGATCGATCACGCGGTCGAGTCGCGCGCGAAACTCCGGCGCGAGCGCCTCGGCATCGCGAATGGGCGTCGTGACATCGGGTACGCCGTTCGCCGCCGCGCGTGCGGCTTCCGCCAGCGCGAGACCACGCGACGTGCCGACCGTGTCAAGCAAGGCGTCCACGGAGGCTCGCACGGACGCGGCCATCACATCGCCACGCGCGAGCAGATCTGCGCCGTTGGCGCGCTGCGCGCGTGCAAGCGCAGCCTGCATGAGCGAGTCCAGCGAGCCGGGAAGATTCGCGGCGATCGCGCCTGGGCCCGAACCGGCCATCTCCGGCAACGAGCGCGCCTCGCCAAGACCAACGATGGTGGCGAGCATCGCGCGTCGAATGCGCGCCGCTTCTTCATCGGAAAGACCAGGCGAACGCGACAGTGCACTCGCCGAATCCGCCGAGCCTGTCGCTCCCTCCTGGTTGGGCACGAGTTGATCGTCCGTGTCAACATCGGTGGCCACCTCGGGCGCGCCTGCGGCGTTCGCGCCATCACGCCTGCGCGCGGCCTGCAGCTCACGCATCGCCGTGTCGGCGAGCATCGCGAACATTTCGGCAAAGTCCGATGGCTCTGACCGCGCAGCGGCGTTGTCACGCTCGAGCTCGCGCGCTTCGGCGCGTCGGGCATCGTTCGCGCGCTGCGCCGCCTGACGCTGCGCGATCTGACGCGTCGCGGACGACTCGGTGCCACGTCGAATCGGCGCCGTTGGTGACAGCTCACGCGCGCGCTCGCTCGCGGTGTCCGGTGTGAACCGCGCGGGACCGCGTGGTGACGTGGCCGGCGTGAAGGGCAACAGGCTCATGGCGTGGTGCTCCCGGAGTCGGGGGTCGGGATCGGGCGCGGCGCGCGACCGATCGTGATGAGCGCAGCGCGCGACGCCGGCAGCGCGGCGAGTACGGCCGCCGCCTGACGGTCGGCCATGAGGGCGAGAATCGTGCGCACGTCACCGTCGGACATCTGTTCGAGCACCTTGGCGGCATCCCGCGCCGACATGGCGCCGAAGATCTTGGCGAGACGACGCTCGGGAATCGTTTCGCCCGCACTCTCCGCGATCGCGCGCGACGCCGCCGTCGCGGCCGAGGCGATGTCGTCACGCTTGGGTGTGCTGACGCTATCGGCCGGCTTGGTGCCGGCCCCGAGAATCGTGGTCTTGCCCGCGGCCGCATCCTTCGTGCTCGCGGCGGCTGTCGAGGCGCCGGACGCCGGCGTCGTGGGGACGGTCGGCGCGTGGTCGTCGCCACCGTGCGCATCCAGCAGCGCCCGAATCGAGTCGGTCGTGGGAGCGAGCAGACTGTCGGCCGCGAGACTGTCCACCTGTGTGCTGTCGCCGTGCAGGCTGTCGGCGTGTGCACTGTCGGCCCGCACGCTGTCGGTGTAGGCCTTCGCGAGCGAATCGAGCGTGACGAGCTGCGCGGCGTGCTCGGTGCGCGCGTGCATCACGGCGTAGCCGGAACTGCCGGCCAGTCCGACGACGAGCGCCAGCACAGCGGGGATGACCAGGGTCTTGATCATGGGAAATCGGGGTGAGCCGTTGCCGAAGCCGGCGGTGTGGTGGCGCGGCGCGTGAACTGCGAGAGTGCGATGTCATCCATCGTGCTGCGATCCTGCTGTGCCTGCGTTTCCTGATGCCGCTCGAGGTGACGTTCGCGCAGCCGATCAATCACGCGTCGATCACGCGCGGCATCACGCAAGGCGCGCTCGGCGACGTCGCGGACACCATCGGCCCGTGTGGCCTCCTCGGTGGCCGCATGAAGACGACCATCGAGTTCGCCAACGACCCAGGCGAGGTGCTGCAGCTCACCGACGGTCGCCGCCGTGGCCGCGGCGTCGAGCGCATCACGCTGCGACGTGCGCAACGCAGCGATCGCATCCGCCTCGCGCTGCGCCGCCTCGGCGGCATCGCGAGCGGCGGCCACCTCACGCGCCCGCGCCTGCTCGGCCTGCTCACGCAGTTCGAGGACACGCTGCAAGCGAAAGCGAAATCTCACGGCGTCCTCCGCGTGGCCGACGCAATCGTGCCCCCGAGCTGCGTGAGCGCGGTGAAGGTGTCACCGTACAGCGTCACCTCCGTGGGCGACTGCTGCAGAAAGTCGAGTGCCGTCGGACGGTACGTCAGCGCCGCGTCCGCGTACGGATCGCTGCCGCGCTGGTAGGCGCCCACCATGATGAGGTCTTCCTTCTCGCGGTACGCCGCTTCGAGACGTTGCACCTGCGACGCCGCTTCGCGCTGCGCCGCTGGCACAATGGCGTCGCGCACGCGGCTCTTCGATTCCAGAATGTCGATCGCTGGGAAGTGATTCTGCGACGCCAGCTTGCGTGTGAGGACGACGTGCCCGTCGAGAATCGAACGGGCCGCGTCGGCGACGGGCTCGTTGAAGTCGTCGCCATCCACGAGGACGGTGTACAAGCCGGTGATTCCACCACGCGCCCCATTGCCAGCGCGCTCGAGCAGGCGCGGCAGGTTCGCGAACACACTGGGTGGATAGCCCTTCGTCGTGGGTGGTTCGCCCGTCGCAAGGCCGATCTCTCGCCACGCCATCGCCACACGCGTGACGGAATCGACCATGAGCAGTACCTGCTTGCCCTGGTCTCGGAAGTATTCGGCAATCGCGGTCGCGACGAGCGCGCCACGCGCGCGCACCAGCGCTGCCTGATCGCCCGTGGCGACGATGACAACGCTGCGTGCGAGTCCATCGGCACCGAGAGAATGCTCGAGGAAGTCGCGGACTTCGCGTCCGCGTTCACCGAGCAATGCAATCACGTTCACGTCCGCCTTCGCGTGTCGCGCGATCATGCCGAGCAGTGTACTCTTGCCAACGCCCGAGCCGGCAAAGATGCCGACGCGCTGTCCGCGGCCCACCGTGAGCAGGCCATCGATCGCGCGTACGCCCGTCTCGAGCGGGCGATCGATGAGCTGGCGGTCGAGTGGATTGGGCGGCTCGGCGCTGAGCGGTACACGCTCGACCACATCGAGCTTCCCCTTGCCGTCGATGGGATGGCCGAGTCCGTTGAGGACGCGCCCCAGCAGCGACGGCCCCACGTCGACGCCGAACGAGCGACCGAGAGGCTGCACGCTGGCACCAGGATGCAATCCATCCATCTCGCCGAGCGGCATGAGCAGGACCGTGCGCTCGTGAAAGCCCACGACTTCGGCGAGCACGGAGCGGTCGCGCGAATGACTGGTGACGCGGCACAGTGCGCCGAGGCCGGCATCGAGCCCGGTCGCCTCGAGCACCAATCCCACGACGCGCGTCACGCGGCCGTACGTTGCGAACGCGTCGACGCCGCTGAGACGATTGGTCAGGGTGTCCGCCGCGAAGGTTCGGCTGAGCGTCGTCATGCCTGCACCTGTCCCAGCGCGCGATAGACGCGTTCAAGGGCGGTATCCAACCGTCCATCGAGGACGCGTTCGCGCCCTTCGACGAGGCAGCCCCCGCGTACGATGTGTACGTCGGAGAGCCAGTGAATCTCGAGCGCCGGCTCGACCGTGAACTCACCGGTCGCGATGGCGTGGCGAATCAGGGCATGATCGTCGGGGTGCAAGCGCACCGTGAGCTGCCGCTCCAGCGGGAACTGTCGCAGGGCGCGCATCACGAGCTCCGTCACCACGCTCGGCTCGGTGCTGAGTTCGCGCTCGATCACGTGGCGTGCCACGGTGACCGCGAGCGCCGTCAGATTCTCTTCGACGTTGCCGAGCCAACGCTGTTCGTGGGCACGCACCGACGACATCGCCTCAGCAAGCGCCGACAGCAGCTGACCGATGGGCTCACGGGCCTGGTCCGCGCCCTGCCGCACACCGTCGGCGTGACCACGGGCGTATGCCGCCTCCTCCAGCGCCGGCCGCAGGGCGGCAAGGCGCGCCTCGACGAGCGCGTCCACCACGCTCGCATCGACGCTCGGCGCGCTGGTGCCAGCGCGGTCGTCCGCCGTGTGCGACGCGTCGTCCATCAGCGCCGGCGCATCGGCGGCGGACCCATCAAACGCATCGTACAGCGGCGTGAACACCTCCGTGTACTCGAGTTCATCGAGCGCCCACGGCGCCGGCGCGGGCGTGCGGTCAGACGACGACATCTTCCGTGCCTCCGCTCAACACGATTTCGCCCGTTTCCTCGAGCGCCCGCACCTTCGACACGATATCCGACTGCGACGCTTCGACGTCGCGCATCTTGACCGGTCCGAGGAACTCGATCTCTTCCTTGAGGCCGGCCACGGCGCGCTGCGACATGACGCCCATGATGCGCTGGCGCAGTTCCGCACTCGCGGCCTTGAGGGCCAGCGCGAGCTGCTTGACGTCGACCTCGCGCAGCAACCGCTGCAGCGACTTGTCGTCGAGCGCGATGAGGTCCTCGAAGACGAACATGAGATTCTTGATCTGGTCGCTGAGCGCCGGATCGCGTTCGGTGACGGCCTCGAGCACTTCCTTCTCGAGCGACGTGCTGACGAGGTTGAGGACGGCCGCAACCGCGGCCGGGCCACCGACGCTGCTCATGCCCTGCGAGAACGCCATTTCCGCTTCCGTCCCGATCGCGCGTTCGACGAGCGAGATCATGTCGGGCGACACCTTCTCCATGCGGGCGATGCGGAACATGACTTCGCCGCCGAGCGACACGTCGAGTTCGCGCAGAATCTGTGCGACCTGCGCGGGATCGAGGTGCGCGAGGATGAGCGCGATGGTCTGCGGGTGTTCGCCACGGAGCGTGCTGCCGAGCTGCTGCGGATCGGCGCGGCGCAGCCGACCAAAGCGATCGCTGTCGGCCAGCTGACCCTGAATGCGCTTGAGGATCTGCGCCGCCTTGGCGGTGCCGAACGCCTCTTCGAGCACTTCGCGCGCGAACTCCACGCCACCGGTGTTGAGTGAGTCAACGCCGACGGTGAGTTCGAGCCATTCCTGGAGCACGGCTGTCACGGTCTCGGGCGGAACGCGATCGAGCGTCGCCATTTCGAGCGCGACGACTTCCGCTTCGTCCGGCGAGAGCTGACCGGTGATCTTCGCGGCGTGCCGTGCCCCAATGGCCATGCAGACGATGGCGACCTTCTGGCGGCCCGTCAGGCGATCCAGCGCGTATCGATCGGCGCCCCGTGCAACTGCAGTACTCACGAATCAGGACCTCAGCCAGGCGCGCGTGACGCGCACCGCGGCGTCAGGGCGCTGTTCGACGGTGGCAATGGCCTGCTCGCGTTCCAGCGTGGTGGCCGGCGGTGGCAGGACGACGGGCTTGCGCTCATCGGTCGCGACGACGCCGGTCTCCTCGACATCCGTGAGTGAGAGGGCCACGTTGGCGCCAGCGGTCAGGGCCGGAGCGTTGGCCGCGTTGTCGTTCGTACCAGCGGGCAGCGCGGGGGTGCTCGCCTCGGCGAGGGCCGGCGGCGCCGGCACCGGTGCCGGCTTCAGGGCACGCACGGTCACCAGAACCACCACCAGCAGCGCAATCAACGCGGCAATCGTGATGACCGGCCGCGGGTTTTCGAGGACCTTCGTGATCATCGTCGGTTCCGGCACCGAATCGGTGACCGCCGTGGGCACGGGCGGCAGATCGAACGGTGCGCTCACGACCGACACCCCGTCGCCGCGCGCGTCCTCAACACCGAGGGCGTTGCGCACGAGCGTCTCGATGCGCGCCAACTCTTCCGGGGTGCGTGCCGTGATCGTCGGGGGCTGCGGTGCTTCGCCCTCGGCAACCGGCGTGGCCTCCACCTTGTCGGCAACCAGCACGGCCACGGTCAGCTTGCGCACATTGCCCACCGCGCCGCTGAACGACTCGACGCTCTGCGTGGTGATGTACGACGTGGCGGTATTGCTCGACGCGGCACCGGCCTGGCCTGCCTGCGGAATGACCTCGTTCTTCTGTTCGGTGCTGATCGCCTGCTGATCCGGGTTCACACCCTGCGTCGTGCGTTCGACGCGATCGAAGTTGATCGTGGCGGCCACCTGCACGCGCGCGTTGCCGGCGCCGACAATGCGCGAGACCAGCGCTTCGGCCTTCTGTTCCAGATGCCGCTCCACTTCGCGCTGCAGCGTCAGTTGACGGCTCGACAACACGAGACCGCTGCCATCTTCCACGTCGGTGAGCGCGTTGCCGCGCTCGTCCACGACGGTCACGTGTTCGACCTTGAGTCCCGACACCGAACCGGCGACGAGACTCGCGATGCCGCGAACGGTCGATGGGGCCGGCGCTTCGCCGTCGGCCATGGCCAGCGTCACCGAGGCCTTCGTATCGCGCGCGTCCTGCGTGAAGAGCTTCTCATCCTCGAGGGCGAGATGCACCTGCACGCGGGCCACACCCTGCATCTTGCCGATGTTGCGTTCGAGTTCGCCTTCGAGCGCGCGGCGGTAGTTCACCTTCTGCGTGAAATCCGTCATGCCCCACGTCGGCTTGTCGAACAGCTCCAGCCCCGGCCGTCCCGCATCCGGCAGCTCCTCGCGCGCCAATGCCACGCGGGCGCGCGCCACATCGGCGCTCGGGACGCTGATGCTCGAGCCGGCGTTCTCCAGTTCGAAGGAAATGCCGGCTTCGGTGAGCTTGTCGGTCACCACGCCCACCGACTCGAGCGGCAGGTTCGTGTAGAGCGGCACGAACGTCGGTTGCGAGGCCCATCGGGAGAGACCGAGCACCGCGGCCGTGGCCACGACACCGACCGCGATGATCGCAGCCTGGCGTGAGCCGCTGATGCGGCCGAAGAGGGAGTCGAGCGGAGACGCCATGCGAGATTACGACTGCATGTTGATGAGGGTCCGGTAGCTCTCGATGACCTTGTTGCGCAGCTCGACGAGCAGATCGAGCGCGACGCCGGCCTCTTCGTGCGCCGCCATGAGCGTGTGCAGTTCGATCTGTTCGCCGGCGACAAACCGACGCGTGAGATCGCCCGCGTGGTTGCGCACTTCCGAGATGCCGTTGAGCGCCTCGGTGAGCGTGTCGCCGAATGACGGGCCAGTGTTCGCCTCGCCGCCGAGCGGGATGGTACGCGCGCCGGTGTCGAGGCCCGGCTGTCCGATGGCGCCCTGCCCGAACTCGGGCAGGCTGCGCGTGAGCAGATCGATCTTCATGGACATGGGGCGGTCCTCAGGCGCGCACGTCGAGGCGCACACCGCGCGCCGCTGGCGGCGCGGGCATGATCGCGTCCTTGATGCGACCGTACGTCAGCGGACCGAGCGTCGCACTCTTCGCGAAGAACGCGCGCTCTTCGGTGGTGAGCATGCTCCAGAGCGCCGGGTCGGTACCCGCAGGCGCTTCGGCGGGCACGGTGCTCGGCGCGGCGGCAATCGTGGGCCGTGCGGCACCCGTCAGCGCGGTGCGATCAACCGGTGCCGGCGTGCTCCGACCGACGGCGGGCGACAGCGTACCAGTGGCCGTGCCGGTGTTCGGCGTGAGCGGCCGCCCGAGTGGGGCAAGCAACGGGTTCTGAGGAAGGCCGGAGATGCTCATGGCAGATCGAAGCGGGGGCGTCAGCGTAGGGATCAGATGTCGAGCGCGGCGCGCAGCATCGACTTCGTGGTCTGGAAGACCGTGGCGTTCGCCTCGTACAGGCGCTTGGCGTCGAGCAGGTGTACCAACTCCTGCGTGGTGTCGATGTCCGGATAGCGCACGTAGCCGTTGGCGTCGGCGTCCGGATGGCCGGGCTCGTAGACGAGCCGCCCCTGATCGGCCGCCGCTTCGGCGGTGCCGGTCACCACGACGCCATGCAGTCCGTCATCACGACCCGGCAGCGGGATCGGAATCGTGCGCGAGCGGTCGCCGCGCGCCGGCACGTCGAAGGGGGCGCTGCCGAACGGCGGGACCGGCGCCGGCAGCGTGCCCTGCAGCGCGATGTCGCGACCCACGGTCGGACTGTTCTCCGGCGTGGCCGTTTCGATGAGCGTGGTCTTGCGACGATACGGGCCGCCCTCGGCCGTGCGCGTCACATCGGCATTGGCGATGTTCTGCGCGATCGTTTCCATGCGCGCGCGCTGGGCGGACAGGCCGCTGGCCGCGATGCCGAGGGTGCGGAAGCGGGGACGCGGCGGCTCAACGCCGGCCGCCGGCAGCAGACCGAGAGGACGCGGCTTGATCATGCGCCGGTGCCCTTGATCGCGGTACGAATGCTGGAATACGTGCGCTCGAGCAGCTTGGCCGTGGTCAGAAAGCGCATCTGTTCGTCGGCGAGGTCCATCATCTCCTGCTCGACGTCGACCGGATTGGCCTCGGTGGCCACGGCGTCGCCCTCACCCGCCGGCAGCGCGAAGCCGTCGGCGTTTCCGAGGGATGCCTTGGTGACACGATCGGCAATGGCGCGCGAGCGTCCGACGCTCTGGTCGAGCGCAGCGCGCAGCGGTGCCGCATTGGAGACGCGATCGATGAAGCCGAACAACATGTGAGCCACCTCGAGAGGGCGTGAGAGTCCAGTCGGCGGTAGCGCAATGCGCGGGCCACGCGAGTCGGACGCTGGCCGTTGCGAGTCAAGGCGTTGTCTTTATTGAGCTTAGGGAAGCTCAACGAGGCTTGGCGTCAACGGGTCGGCACGATATGCCGACGTGCAATTGCTGCCGCTCCATGGTCCGATCGGCAGCAAATGCCGGTTCGAGCGACCGCCTAACCGACCCGAGAGGACGTGCCTTGCGGCGCGTCCGCCGTGGTGATCGTCCCGGTGCTGCGAGCCGCGCCCGACACAGTCGTGGCTCACCTTGTCACGCCTCCGGCACAACGGCATCGTCTGCGGGGCCTGAATCCGTTAGTTATCAGGGCTGGCCAAGCACACCGCGATGCACCGCCGTCCCTCTCCTCGCTCGTGACTGACACGCCGGACACTCCGGGGCGGGCCCGTCCCAGTCCCAGCCTCCCCTTTCCGCCCCCGACGTTCCCGTCGGGCGATTACGCCATCCAGGAGGTGCTCGGCACCGGTGGCATGGCGGTGGTCTATCGCGCACGCGATCTGCGGCGGCAGCGGGCGGTGGCGATCAAGGTGCTGCGTGGCGACCTCACGCACGTCACCGGCTCCGGTCGATTCCGGCGCGAGATCGTGATCGCATCGTCGTTTGCGCACCCGCACATCGTCCCGTTGCTCGATTTCGGCGACGCCGTCGACGCGCTGGGCCGGCTGGTGCCCTTCTACGTCATGCCGCTCGTGGAAGGGGAGACGCTGCGCGACCGGCTCGCGCGCACCGGTCCGCTCCCCGTGGGCGAGGCGCTGCGACTCATCGGCGAGATCCTCGGCGCGCTCGACTACGCGCACCGGCAGGGAATTGTCCACCGCGACATCAAGCCGGCCAATGTGTTGCTCGCGGGAGGGCGGGCCATGGTGGCCGACTTTGGCGTCTCTCGGCCGCTCCCCTGGTCTCAGCTTGCCGACGCGGCGGCCGAGCCGCTCACGCAGGTGGGACTCACGGTCGGGACGCCGGCCTACATGAGCCCGGAACAGATGCTCGGGGACGCCAGCACGGACGCGCGGGCCGACCTCTACGCCGTCGGGTGCGTGCTGTTCGAGCTGCTCGCCGGCCGTCCGGCGTTTCCCGGAACGGACGCGTCGGCGATCCTGACGGAGAAGCTGTCGGCGCGTCTGCCCTCGCTTCGCGCGGTGCGCGATGATGTGCCGCCCGCACTTGAGCGCATTGTCCACGCCGCGCTGGCCCCCCGACCGGCCGATCGCTACGACTCTGCCGATGCGATGTTGCGGGATCTTGCCAGTCATGACAGCGCGACCTTCGTGCCCTCGGCGGCTGCGCGCCGCGCGCCATCCGAGCTGGAGACGTCCACCGAGTCGGCGGCCAATCGTTTCAGCGCCCCCGATTGGGCGTTTCAGGCAACGCCGAGATCGTCGCGCACGACGCGGCGCATTCCCTGGTTTGCGGTGCTGTCGTTGGGGGTTGGTCTTGGTCTGATCGGGGCCGGCGTGCAGCGGATCCTCGCGCGCGATCCCGCGTCGACGACTGTCACGACGGGCAACACGGCCGCCGTCCGAGCGCAGGTCGCGGTGCTGCCCTTCGAGAGTCCCGCCGACGACGCACCACTCACCACCATTGCCGGAGGCCTCACGGCCGATCTGGTCGACGAACTCTCGCGGTACCCCGCACTGCGGGTCGTCTCGCGTGAAGGCACGCGTCGCTTTGCGGACGGTCGCGTGGCGTTCGACAGCGTCGCGCGGGCGCTCAGCGTGGCGAGTCTCGTCACCGGGAGCGTCGCGCGCGTTGGTGACAGTGTGCGGGTCACGGTGCGACTCATCGACGGCGCGACCGCGACGCAGCTGGCGAGCGCACGTCTGGTCGACGAGGAAGCCGCGCTGCTGCGCGTGCGTGAGCGTCTGCTCGATTCCGTCACCCTGTTTCTGCGTCGCTCCATCGGTGAGCAGGTCGTGGCCAGCGAGCGCGAACAATCACGCAGTCTCGATGCGTGGGAACTCCTCGCGCGGGTGCGCGCCCTGCACGATGGCGCACTGGCGCAGGCCTCCACGCAGCCCACCGCCACGTGGGTCGCGCTCTACGCGGAAGCCGATTCACTCACGCAGCGCGCGGCGGCGCTCGATCCGACGTGGGCTGCGCCGTGGGTGTGGAGTGCGCGTCTGTTGTTGCAACGCGCGCTGCTCATGGAAACGACGGCGCCCGCCATCGACTCGCTGCCCGATGCGACCACATTGCGCCAGCTGGCCGTGCAGCGCGCCGGTCTGGCCATCGAGCGCAATCGGGAGGAGGCGTACGCACGTTACCTGCGTGGTCGTGCGCTGCTCGAACTCTGGCGGACATCGCGACCGGCGCCCGATTCGTTGCGTCTCGCCGCCGAATCGGATTTGCGATTGGCCACGACGCTGCGACAGGATCTGGGCGACGCGTGGGCCGACCTCAGCACGCTCCTGCAGTTGACGGGCAACTACGAAGGCGCGCACCGCGCCGCGCAGGAAGCGCTGCGTGCGGATGCCTTCCTTCGCGCGGCGCCATCGGTCATCGGTCGTCTTCTGTTCACCTCGCTGGCCACGGGTCGAGCCGATGACGCCGCGCGATGGTGTCGGGAAGGACGCGCGCGCTTCGATCGTGATCCGCGGTTCTGGGGATGTGATCTGACCATCGTCGGATGGACGGGGCGCACGCGCGCCGCGATCGACAGCGCGTGGCAGCTGCTCGCCGCCGCCGAAGCGCGCGATGCTGCGAATGTCATGCGAAGCGGCCGCGCGACGCGCCGACTCCTCGTCGCCGCAGTCGTGGCGCGTGCAGGACTGGCCGATAGTGCGCGTGCAATCGTTACCAGTGTGCGAAACGCACCCAGCGAAGATGGCCTGCCCGATCAGATCGACTACGGGGAGGCGCACGTCGAGACGCTGCTCGGCAACACCGACCGCGCCATGCGGCTCCTCGAACGCTATTTGGCAGCGAACCCCGCGTTGCGCGGTCAGGTCCGGGCGACGCCATGGTTTGCCACGCTGCGTGGCACACCACGCTTCGATGAACTCACTGGTGCGCGGTGAGCGGAGGTGGCACGCGCCGGCGTGCGCGTGCCACCGTCTGCGTCACGGGGCCACGGTGTGTTCGAACTGCCGCAGCACCTGCTGCATGCGCATCAGCTTGGCCTGATTGAGATACCACGCGCCCATGACGTCACCGGGCTGCTGCGAGTAGTTGAAGAGCAGCATCGACGGTGGGGTCTCGAGCAGCAGATCCTGCACCGCCCCGATGCACTGACCGGCGCGACGCGGCACGCGATCGTTCGGCAGCTTCGCGTTGGCGATCGCTTCGATCAGGCCGATCGCGAGGCGCGTGCGTTCCGGTCCCCACTCGGCGTTCGGGAACACCTTGGTGATGGTGGCCTCGAGCAGCGCCGCCGGCTCACCAGTGATGCTCGCGTCGACCGGGGCCGGTTCGCAAACAACATCCCCGTCCGGCGTGAGGCGGCAGACGATCGGTGGATCAGTATCGGCGAGACGATGGGCAGGACGCGACATGGATGACGGACTCCGGGGGAGGTGGGACAGCCAGACAATGATCGCGCAATGATGGCCGGTGCAGCGCGTTCAGGCAATCGCGCGCAGATTTCCCCCCATGTCCATTCTTGCACGCGACGCAGGTCAGGCCTTCTGTCGGCACACGCATGTCGAGCGCGCGGGCGCCGCCACCGGCGCACTCGCCCACACCACCTTCGGGCTGAAGGATCTGTTTGCCGTTGCTGGCGAGCGCACGGGGTTCGGCAATCCGGATTGGTTGCGAACGCACGCGCCCGCGGCCGCCGACGCCTGGGTGTTGCGTGCGCTGCTCGCGGCCGGCGCCTCGATGGTCGGACGGACGCACACCGAAGAACTCGCCTTCAGCCTCACCGGTGAGAACGCACACTACGGCACACCGCGCAACCCGCGCGCTCCGGGACGCGTGCCGGGCGGTTCGTCGAGTGGATCGGCCGTCGCGGTCGCGGATGGCCTCGTGGACTTCGCGATCGGAAGTGACACGGGCGGCTCGGTACGGGCGCCGGCGAGCTACTGTGGGCTCTACGGCATTCGACCGACGCATGGTCGGTTGCCGCTCGATGGGGCCTGTCCGCTTGCGCCGGGCTTCGACACCGTGGGCTGGTTCGCACGCGAGGCGACGGTCTTCGAGCGTGTGGGGCGCGTGCTGTTCGACGCCGCGCGGGGCGCGTCGACACCCGAGGGCGCTGTGTCGACACGCGCCGACGACGGGCGCTGGCGCGTGCTGGTTGCGACCGATGCGTTTGCGAACGCGCGCGCCGAGGCCGGCATCCTGCTGCGTCAACGCGTGTCGGTGCTGGAAGCGGTGTGTGGTTCCTCCACGGCGGTGACCGTCGCCGACGAGGGACTGCGCGCCTGGTTCGAGACGTTTCGAACGCTGCAGGGTGCAGAAATCTGGGCCCAGCACGGGGCGTGGATCACCGAGACGCAACCGCGCTTTGGGCCACGCATCGCTCCGCGCTTCGCCGCGGTTGCGACCATCACCGCGACCGAGGTCGAGATCGCCGCTCGACATCGTGAGTCGATCCGGGCGCGCCTCGACGTACTGCTCGGCGACGACGGTCTGCTCGTGCTCCCGACGGTGCCCGATATCGCGCCGGTGCTCGAGGAACCAGCCGAGACGGCCGTGCCGTCGCGCGAACGGGCGCTCGCGCTGCTGTGCATTGCTGGATTGGGTGGGCTGCCGCAGGTCACGCTTCCGGTGACGACACTGGACGGCTGTCCATTGGGGCTCTCGCTGATCGGACCGCGTGGCAGCGATGAGCGATTGCT
>ERZ1066123.157-NODE-157-length-54501-cov-17.916064_pt1 | contig 54501 bp, 31 predicted proteins | sample MGYA00382770_ERZ1066123 | MGnify/ENA primary metagenome ERZ1066123 (study PRJEB33369, sample SAMEA5778353) | biofilm metagenome | biome: Industrial cooling water; feature: Water cooling tower basin; material: Biofilm | place: United Arab Emirates | collected...
AACCCATATTGGCACCTAGATGCCGTGAGCGGGAGCCATCCACCTCATCCGCTTTATGAATTCCCCTAGCCTACGAAATTGCCTGTTCCTTCAAGAGACCGGACGACGGGACAATGGCTTTGTGAACCTGGCTCGCAACGCGCAACCAAATCGGCAAGGGCGTGTTCGATTTTCTGGAGATCAGCAATCTTAGCTCGCACGGTGCTGAGATGCTGCTGGGCGAGTGCTTGCGCGGTAGCGCAAGACATCAACTCGGTCGGGGCGAGGCCCAGCAATGTCTGGATCTCATCCAACGAAAAGCCAAGTTCGCGCCCGCGCCGAACAAATCGCAAGCGATCAACATCCGCTGGCGCATAGTCACGGTAGTTCCCCCGGCGCGGGGGGGCATCGATGATGCCAATCCGTTCATAATAACGGATTGTCTCGATGTTGCAGCCGGTCAATGCAGATACCGCACCGATTTTCATGACATAACCTCTTGAGTCTGTAGTCGCTACAGACTGTAAGTAGGATGCTGAACCCGTTATGACAAAGGCAATCGGTATGCGCGGCACCCAAATCTGGTTGAGCGGAATGGTAACAGGCGGCGGCATTCTCGCCGCCTTTGGCGCGGCCGCCTGCTGCGCCTTGCCGCTTGCGCTGGCTTCGGCAGGATTGGGAACCGCATGGCTGGGAAGTATCTCGCCGATGGTGGCCCCGTTCCGAACGCCATTGCTCATTATCGCGGCAATTTTGCTGCTTGCGAGCACTGTGCGCCTTGTATGGCAGTTCCAGCGCGCGCGGTCCTGCTCGACAGATGCCGCCTGCGGCAGCCCGACCTATCGCGCTCTGACAATAGCAGGGTTGGTCATCGGAACTTCGCTGCTCGCAGGAACGCTTATTTATGACTGAGCCTATCCTTGTCTCGCGCCTGCGTTGTCCCGAATGTGGCTTTGAGAAGGACGAAGAGATGCCGACCGATGCGTGCTGGTTCTTCTACCAGTGTGCTGGTTGCGGCATCCGCCTCAAACCACTTGCAGGCGATTGCTGCGTGTTCTGTTCGTTTGGCACGGTGCCCTGCCCGCCCATCCAACAAGGGAATTGTTGCCAAAGCTGACAAAGCGCAACTTAGCTAACAGCCGGTCTCGCAATGACGGCAAACGGGGTCGGATTGCAAACCTCCGCTTCCGGGGAGAAACCCACCGAAGCTGCTAGGCAGGAGTATGGCGGGTCATCACCCGTGAAGTGGCAATCGCCCTGTCCTCCCCGTTGAGCCTCATCGACTGGCGACGACCTTGACTTTGACGGCATCGGCGACTGCTTTCCAGCTTTAATCGCTTGTCCAAGCCGGCAGACCGTCACGCTTCGCCAGAGAAAGACAGAAGCGATCGCCAAGCGATCGCCCGTGATCAGCAGTGACTGCCCGCCACCGCCCCGCCAATTGCGCCAAGGCTTTATCGGCACGCACAATCGTCATCGGCAGAGGATCGAGCATGGCGTCGACCTCGCGTTCAGGCATGCCGAGATGAATGAAGTGGGTGACTACCTCGGCACAGTTGATCGTGCATATCCGGGCCTCTGCGATCGCCGCGGCGACTTTGTCGGCACCCTTCTCTCCCTTCAGCATTGCGATGAGGGCGGAGACACTAATACGATCTCACTCACTCTCCGCTTTCCTCGCGGCGCTTGGCCAGGAAAGCATCGATCGACGCGTTCGGGTTTCCTTCGGTGTATTGCTTCGCCAAGGCCTGCGCGCGCGCAACAGCCTGAGCGGTCGTTCGCAGCACGAGACCATCAGGCTTATCCAGATAGACTGAGCCGCCGCCGACGAGCCCAAGTCGCTTTCGGATGTCAGCCGGGAGGCTCATCCGCCCATTGGGCGTTATGTTGACTTGGACTGTCATGCGCGCTCCGATTCCCATGATCTTAGCGGAGGGAGAGACCTTAGCCCCACTGCTCCGAAATTTCAACAAAATCAAAACTGAAACACAGGTCGTTGCAAGTGGCACATTAGATCTCATGAGGTCCAAACGTCTTCGAGCGCCTCGCTGACTGGCAGCTGTCAACGAGCCTGCCTCTCGCAATAGCGATGACACTTTGCCGTTGCTTGTACGCAAGGGATCGCTCAGCGGACACTTTTCTGAGCAAAGAGGACAGTTCGCAATATCGGTTGCCAAGCGGGTTTCCGGTCGCGCGAGGAATGCGTATCGGACTGCTCGTGAGGATAAGGTAGACCGTGACGCAGCATTAGCTTTTATTCGATCTCGGCATCATTGGTCCGCCAATCCAGGGTACCAACAAGGCAGGCTTTGAGACCGACTTCTCGAGCTGCGACCTGATCCTGCGGTCAGTCGAGCTGTTCCTATTGTGACAGGCGAGCAACGAGATCCATCAATCGATGGAGCCGGGTAACGTCTCAGGCGATCTCGTTGAAAGGTCCCACGGTGTCGACGCTATCGCCCCCCGCTTCGGGGCTATAACCGTGCAAATCATAGCCATCGATTTCGTGTTTTCCGTGCGTTCATCTGCACCGGCGTGGGAATGACCGACAATATCGGGATTATAGTCGCAGCTGTCATCGTCACGGTAGGCATCATGCTATTACTCGACGGTTTCGGCTTCCATGTGCCGCAGGATTATGTCTACGCCACAATGAACTTTTCGATGGGTGTCGAGAACTTGCACATCATGCTGAGGGATCGCCGCAAGAGCTTAGTAGCCGCCAGCCAATGAGTCGTATCCGCATCGACATCGAAGGGTGCTGCGACATACTGGACAGCGCGCGACAAACCGGCGGCAAATCAGATGCTCGCCGGGCGCACGAGTATGCAGCGCAGGTCGTTCACGTTGGTGAATGTCGGACCGGTCTCCAGCCCATCGCCTAGGATTTCGAACAGTCGCGTGGTGTCGAGGTTGGCAAGAAACTGCTCGGCATCAAGGCCAAGTTCCTGACATCGCGCCAGGGTGTCAGGGAAAACCATCGCACCGGCGAGTGGACTGTTGCCATCTATCCCGTCGCTATCGGCGGCGAAGGCATCGATGTGCGGATGGGCCTGCAAGGCGATGGCGAGCGCGAGCGCATAGGTCTGGTTGCGCCCCCCGCGGCCGCCCTTACGGCCGACCACAACGCTGGTCTCTCCGCCCGACAGCAATGCAACCGGGCGACCGCTGCGTGCCTGCGTGAGCGCCAGCGCCGCGTGCTGCTGCGCCAAGCTGACGGCATCCCCTTCGAGGTGATCGCCGAGCATGATCGGGGTAAACCCCATCTGCTGCGCCAAGTCGGCCATGGCTGCGAGTGACGCGGCGGCGTTCCCGACCAGACGGGGTGGATGAAGCTGGCGCAAAGCTGGCGGCGGTGGCGTGTTAGGTAATTGAGGAAGGGCGATCCTGTATCGTGCCGCTTCTTCACGCCAGGTCTCGGCAGGGGATAGCGGAACCGTAGGGCCGGACGCGACCATAGCGAGATCGTCTCCGGGCACGTCGGACAACAGCAGGGTGATGACCTCGGCCGGGTTGGCCGCAAGGGCCAGTCCGCCGCCTTTCACGTCGCACAAGGCGCGGCGGATCGTGTTGATCGCGCTGATCGGAGCGCCAGAGCGCAGCATCGCATTGTTGATCTCGATTAGTTCGGTCAGAGTCAGCGGATCGCGCGGGACCGTCATGAGCGCAGAGCCGCCGCCCGAGACAAGAAACAGCAGGCGATCATCTGGACCAAGCGACTGCGCCAGAGCCAGGGCCTCACGCCCGGCGCGCTCGCTTTCGTCATCGGGAACGGGATGGGCGGCCGTGATGACGGCGATCTGCGGTGGCGGAGAAAAACCGGGCGGCAGGCCGCCCCTGGGGACCACCACAAGGCCCCGGTCCACAGCGATGCGTTCCAGCGCGACCTGCGCCATATCCCCCGCCGCCTTGCCGAGCGCGACCATGACCGTGATCCCGGCAGCGCGGTCGGTCGGCAAATGCTGCGGCAGATAATGGCGCGCACGGGCGGCATCGACCCCGGCGAGGAACAGGTCATGCAGCGGCTGGCGCGGCGACCAAGGGAGGGGCGACATCACAGGTCGGCCGGCTGAAGCCTTGGCAGGATCAGATGGATGACCAGCAGGGCAATCAGATAGACCGAACCGATGGTCAGGAAGATCGGCGTGTAGCTCCCTGCCCCTTCCAGCATCGCGCCGACATATTGCGCCATCAACATGCCGCCGATCGCGCCCAGCATCCCGCCAAAACCCACCACCGATCCCACCGCCCGGCGCGGCATCACGTCGGAGGCGAGTGTGAACAGATTGGCAGACCAGCCCTGATGGGCTGCTGCCGCCAGCCCGATGATGGCCACAGCCACCATCAGGTTCTCGGCATAGACCGCAAGGCTCACCGGCAGCACGCAGGCGGCACACACCAGCATGGCGGTCTTGCGGCCCGCATTCACGGTCCACCCGCGTGCGATCAGCCGCGATGACAGCCACCCTCCGCCGATGCTGCCGACATCGGCAAGCAGATAGATCGCGATCAGCGGCGGGCCGAAGGTCTTGAGATCAAGCCCGTAATTCTTGCCGAAAAAGTCGGGGAGCCAGAACAGGAAGAACCACCAGATCGGGTCAGTCATGAATTTCCCGATGGCAAAGGCCCATGTCTGGCGGTGGCGCACCAGCGTGCTCCACTTGATCGGAGTGTCTGCCTCGATCGGATCGGACAGGATATGCGCGCGCTCGGCTTCGCCCACCCGGGGCTGTTCGGCGAGCGGGCGGTAGATCCACAACCACGCCGCCAGCCACACAAAGCCGAGCGCGCCGGTGATCATAAATGCCGCCTGCCACCCCAGCCCCAATGTGACGACGATATAGGCCACCATCAGCGGCGTGATGATCGCGCCGACATTGGAGCCCGAGTTGAAGATCCCCACCGCCAGCGCGCGTTCCTTCTTGGGGAACCATTCCGCGGTGGTCCTGACGGCGGCGGGGAAATTGCCCGCCTCGCCAATGCCCAGCGCGAACCGCGCCGCCAGCAGCCCGGCAAGGCCCGTCGCTGCTGCATGCGCCATGCCCGCCGCGCTCCAGAACGCGACCGCCAGCGCATAGCCCCACTTCACGCCGACCTTGTCGATCAGCCGCCCCATGCTCACCAGCCCGATGGCATAGGCTGCCTGAAAGGCGAACACGGCATTGGCATAGTCAAGCTCGGACAGGCCGAACTCAGCCGTCAGCGTCGGCTTCAGCAGGCCGATGACTTGCCGATCAACGTAATTGATCGTGGTCGCGGCAAACAGCAGGGCGCACACCACCCAGCGGTGTCGGGTCATCTGCGCCACTATTGTTCCTTCGTCCGTGTCGGGGGCTGGTCGATCAGAAGTTCATCAAAACGCCAAGCTGGAACGTCCGCCCGAAATCCGAGGTCCGGTCAACAATACCAGCTCCATCAATCCCCCGCGTGAAGCGGAAATCGACCTCGTTAGTGATGTTGACGATGTCGAGATAGAGCTGGACATTCTCGGTCGCGTTGAAGCGGAAGTTGGCATCGACAATCAGGAACGGGGAGCGGATCGTGTCGAGCACCGCTGTCTCGGAATCGACCCCTTCGATACGGGAGCCGGTGTAGGTGCCCGAAATCCGCATGGTGACACGATCGTTCTCGAAGCCGCCAGACAGGTTGGCGACGACGCGCGCCTGATCTTCGAGGCGCAGCGCCTCGTTGTTGCGAATGACCACCGAACGCGCCTCGCCTTCGATGAGGGTGAGGTTGCCGTTGACGAAGAAGCCTTCGAACGCACCGCTGAAGAACTGGTTGACCCCCAGCTCTACCCCGTAAAGCTTGCCGCTTCCTCCGTTGCCCACGGTGTCGGCTTCCGAGAAGCCGATGCCCGTTGCAGGATCGAGCGGGGTAAGCCCGAAGGCTGCAACATTATCGCCCTCGAACTGGGCGGAAATGAACGGGCCATTGAGCTGCTTGTAGAAGGCGGCGGCGGTGAAGGATGTCAGGCGTGTGGGATACCAGCCGAGCGTCGCATCGAACTGGTCGGCGATCAGCGGTTCGAGCAGCGGATTGCCGCCGTCGAGAATGCGCTCGATGGTTTGCACCTGCCCATTCTGGGTGACCTGAATGGTTTCGATTTCCTGGAAGTTGCGGGCATCGCCGAAAGTCGGTCGCACCTGCCCGCGGCTATAGCTGAGCCGGCCGACGACCGTGTCCGTGAGATCGGCACGCAGGTGGATTGATGGGAAGAAATCGGTGCGCTCTGTCGCAACGCTTGTCGGCCCGGCCTGACCCGGCGGCGGCAGGTCGACCCCGTCGCGCTCGATCGTCTCGGCAACCAGACCGGACGAGACGAATTCGGTCCGCTCCATACGCACCCCGCCGATCAGGGTGACGTTGCTGCCGAAATCGATCTGGCCCTGAACATAGGCCGATAGCACGTCTTCGCTGAAATCAAAGTCGCGCCGCACGTCGGTCGGCTGAAGGTTGAGCACGGTGCGGGTCTGCTCAAGGAGCGGGCGCACGGTTGCCGGATCGGGGAATTCGAAGAAGCCGGGGAAATTGGCATTCTCCGGGCGAACAGGGCTCAGCGGGCCAAGGTTCTGCGGAATTCCTGCCGCAGTGGTCGCCGGGCGATTGGTCGAATTGGTCGGGTTGACCGACCGCTCACCGCGCCGGATCACCTTGGTACGGCTGCGATACTTGGCGCCCGCCTTGAGCGAGGCTTCGTTCTCGCCAATCTCGAACCGCCGTTCGATATTGCCGAAGATCGACCAGATTTCGTCCGTGCGGCGCTCATCGATGATAAGCAGCTGATTGAAGGCGGACCGATCCGCAGTCAGGTTGGCTGGATCAAGCACCGTCACCACAGCATCCCGCTCGTCGAAATCGACCCGGATCGGGATGTTGTTGCCGGTCGCATACCGCCCGCGCAGACCATCAGGCAGGGTGAAGCGGTTGTTCGAATAGTCCGCGCCGTAGCTGATCGTCCAGTCATCGGCGAATGTGTTCTCACCGTAGAAATTACCGCCATAAATGCGGTCGGTGCTGTTCTGGAAGAAAACCTGCCGCTCCAGACGGGTGGTGTACTGCGCCGATCCGGTGGTCACGGTCGGCTGGTTGATGACGGTCTGGCCGACTTCCCATTCGTTTTGCTGGCGCAGGTCAGCATCCTTGATCTGCGCCCCGATGATGGTGAGTTGCCAGCGGTTATCGTCATCCGGACGGTAGTCGATCTGGAACGTGCCGCCCATACGCTCACGCTCGTTGTTCTTGAGGCGCTGGTCGACGATGCGCGGCACAAGGATCGGAGCTACCCCGGCGGGGAGCCGGGAATCGCCCAGCGGCACCGCGGTGGGCCGCCCGCTCACGATCGCGCAACAGGCGTTGGGATCGGGCGAGCGCACTTCTTCCGACTGGATGTTGCGCAACGAATAGGTCGCCGCCACCGCAATCCCGAGTGTGTCGTCGAGCAGCTTGGTGGTGAAGTCGCCGGTGAAGCGATAGCTCGGCTCAGTCGCATATTCGGTCAGGCCACCTTCTGCCCGGAATCGTCCGGTCGTGCCGTCACGATCGAAAGCAGACAGCGTCAACAGGTTGACCTGCGCGCCGAGCGAGTCCTGATCCATGTCTGGGGTGAGCGACTTGGCGACCTTGATGCCGCCCAGCAGGTCGGACGAAATGATGTCGAGCGAGACCGAGCGGCCGCCATCAACATCGGACGAGCCCATCTGCGCGCCGTTGATGACAACCTGATTGAAATTGCTGCTGAGCCCGCGCACCTGAATGGTTCGGCCCTCGCCTTCCACGCGGTTGATGGTGACACCGGCGATGCGCTGCAAGGACTCGGCGACGTTCTGATCGGCGAACTGGCCCGCATCATCGGCGGTTATGACCGATACGACCGTGACCGACTGTCGCTCAATCTCGACAGCTTCCTTCAGCGCACCGCGCACGCCGCTGACAACGATTTCTTCAGCGACCGGATCAATCTCGGCCGAAGCCTGCATGGCGACATCGGTTTCCTGTGCCATCAGCGGCTGTACCAGCCCCAAAGTGGACACGCCAATCAGTGCCTTCGTTGCAAACCTCATGCATCTTCCCCTGTAGCAAGCTGCTTAGCAGCCTTGACATCAGTCGGTTTTTTGGTCCAACCAATTTATTGTTATCGGTCTAAATCATCTTTTCAGTTTTGCGTCAAGGGAGATGTCTCATGCGGGTGCCTACAATCATCGGCGCGGTCGCGCTGCTGGCGGCGGCGGGGGCTGCATCGGCGCAATCGCGTGGGCCGGAGGCCGGATCGTGTTCGGTTGAAGACTATGGTGCCAAGGCTGACGATGGGGCGCTCGATACCGCGGCGTTCAACCGTGCCATCGCGGACTGCACGGCACGCAGCCTGACCGTTGTGGTGCCTGCGGGCACATGGGATTTGGGCCAGGTGACGCTGGTATCGAACCTGCGGCTGCATCTGGCGGGCGGCGCGGTGCTGCGTGCCTCGCCCGATCTCGCCCAGTTCCCGCCCCATCCGGCGCTGCATGAAAGCGGCACGCACCGCCCCTTCCTGATCGGCGCAGGGGTCGAGAATGTCGAAATCTTCGGGCTCGGCGCCATCGACGGCTCCGGCCCGGCCTATTGGGGCAAGGAAGACCGGGACCGCATCCGCTTTGGCCTCATCGTGCAGGGCTGCCGCAACGTGAAGGTGCGCGACATCACCGTGCGCGATACGCCGATGTTCCTGATGGGGATTATGGACTGCAACAACGTGGTGGTAGACGGCGTCACCCTCACCGCGCCGGCCGACAGCCCCAACACCGATGGCCTGCAAATCATCGACTCCAGCGATGTGCGCGTGTCCAATTGCCTGATTTCGGTGGGCGACGATGGCATCGTGCCCAAGATGCGCCGCCGCGTGATCGAGCGGCTTATCGTCGACAATTGCACGATCCAGTCGGACGACGGCGCGATCAAACTCGGCACGCGATCGTCATCCGGAATGCGAGACAGCCTGTTTTCCGACATCACCATCACCAATTCGCGCTATGGCATCGCCATGTTCATGATCCACGGCGGCGTTTACGAGAATATCCGCTTCAGCAACGTGCGGATCGCCACTGGCGGGCGGCACCCGCGCCATTACCCGATCTTTATCGACATCGACGACCGCGCCGACACGCCCGATCAGCAAGGCACCGCCGCGCCGCGCCCGCTGGGCCGGATCGCGGGGCTCACCTTTGACGGGATCGACATCACCACCGGGGGCAACATCATGATCGGCGGCCACCCGGCCTCACCTGTGACCGACCTCACCATGACGGACATTCGGATGCGGGTGAGCGACGCCCAGCGCCTGCCCGATCTGGCGGGCAAGCCACGCGGCAACCGCACCTTCCAACCTGTCCCCGGGTCGCCCGATTACTCCGGGGTCGATGCGCATATCGTGCTCGGCTCGGTCGATGGGGCGCGCCTTGCTGGGGTGGATATCAAGGCGGCTCGCCCCGAGGATACCCGCCGTGCCATCGCCATGCCGGATTCGCGGAACATCGTGATCGAAGGAGCCAGCCAATGAGCCTTTCGCGCCGCACCTTCATCGCCGGCGCCGCCGCCGCGGGGCTGGCCGCGCCGGCCGCCGCGCAGGGGATTTTCGCGCGGCCCGATGCCGCTGGCCAGCTCGCCTTTCCCGAAACGGCCGCACCGCACCCTGATTTCCGCAGCCTGCTGCCCGAGAAGGTGACAATCCGATCGGTCGATCTCTACGCCCTGCCCGACAGCGAAACCGTGCTGGTGCGGGTGCTGAGCGAGGAAGGGGACGAAGGCGTAGTGCGCGCTTCAACCAAGGTCGAACACACCGGGCAGTTCTTCAGGGACTTCGCCGTGCCCCGCTTCACCGGGACCGATGCCCGCAACATTGCCGACACCATCCGCCGGGCCGCGCGCGAGGATTACGAATATGCCGGGCTGCCCTATTGGGCGACGCTGGGCCAGGTCGAGGTGGCGATCTGGGACATGCTCGGCAAGCGCCTGCGCCAGCCCTGCGCCGCGCTGATCGGCCCGGTGCTGCACACGTCGATCCCGATCTACATGTCCTCCAACAAGCGCGACACATCGCCCGAGGCCGAAATTGCGCATCTCCAGCAGCGGGTCGAGGAGACCGGCACGCGGTGCGTCAAGGTCAAGATCGGGCGGCGGATGGGATACAACACCGATATGCAGCCCGGCCGCAGCGAGGCCGTGATCGCCGGGCTGCGCAAGGCGTTTGGTGACGGCATGACGATCTATGCCGATGCCAACGGGGCCTATGACCTGCCGATGGGGCTGGAGATCGCGGCCATGCTGGAGGCCCACGGCGTCGCCCTTTTCGAGGAGCCCTGCCCGTTCGAGGATTTCGAGATGACCGCGCAGCTTGCCGCGGCGATCCGAAAGCGGGGTTACACGCTGAAGTTGGCGGGCGGGGAGAATGACTATGCGCTGGAACGCTGGCGCTGGCTGATCGCCAACCGCGCCTTTGACGCGATCCAGCCCGATCCGATGTATGCCGGCGGCATCTTCCGGAACCTTGCGATCATGGCGATGGGGCGCGTCGCAGGCTTGCTCTACAACCCGCATTTCCCCCGCAACGGAGCCGACACCGCGCCGATGCTGCACCTGTGCGCAGGTGCGCCGAACCTGTGGGGCTTTCAGGAATACCGCTCACGCGAGGACACACTGGACTTTGCGCACAGCCCGGTGCTGACCCCTGTCAAAGGCGAGGTTCCGGTGCCGCTCGGCCCCGGGTGGGGGATCGAATATGACCCCGCCATCTGGAAGCGCGCCCGCAAGCTTTAACCGGCGGTCTCGCGCAGCAGGCGGCGGTGTTCGGCCTGATCGAGGCTGTAGCCCCAGATCAGTCCGGCGGACAGGATCACGCCCGTCAGCGGGATGATCGCCATGATCGCCTTCAGTCCCCACAGCGTCTCGGCGCTTTGCACGGCGTTGGGGACATAGCCGATCGCAGTCAGCAGCACGCCCAGCAGCGCCCCGTTGAGGCCGAGCGCGAGCTGCTTGGCGAAAGAGGCAAAGCCGAACACCTTGGCATCATGGCGCTGGCCGGTCTTCCAGGCGTTGTATTCGACCGTATCGGGCAGCATCGCCCAGAACAGCACCTGATAGGCAACATTCCCGGCCGAAATCAGCGCAATGAACAGCGCGGCGAGCACCGGGTCTTTGGTCGGCACAGCGAAGAACAGGCCATAGGCGACGATGCTCAGGCCATTGGCATAAAGCCACGCTGTGCGCTTGCTGGTGGCCCGCGCCACCCATGCCCAGAAGGGTGCAAAGGCGAGGTTCACCACCAACGCGAAGGGCACCAGCGACGGCACTAGATCCTCCCGCCCGAGATAATATTCGACGTAATAGGCCAGGCACTTGTTGGTCATTGTGAAGGCCAGGCTGGAGATGATGATGCACGCGAAAATGCGCATCAGCGGCCCATTGCGCCGCACCATCTGCAAGGCCTCGGCAAAGTCAGTGAGGGTGCCTCTGAGCGAGACGCCTGCCGGGTTCGCCTCAACCAGCCGCTCAGGCTCGCGGGTGCTGGCAAACACCAGCCAGAAGAACGGCAGGCTCACCACCCCGGTCAGCGCGGCGGCGATGACGTAGGTGGCGTTGCTGTCACCTCCGCCGAATGCAGCGATCAGGCGCGGCATGGCGAAGGTCACCGCCGCGCCGCCCGCAAAGGCGAAGACCATGCGCCAGCCCGCCATGCTCGCCCGCTCGTCGGCATCCTGCGAAATGCGGGCGGACAGCGCGCTGTAGGGGATCGACACCAGCGAATAGGCGGTGCGCAGAAAGATCTGCGACAGCAGGGCGTAGAGGAACAGCCCCGTCTGCCCGGCCTCCGGCGTCAGAAAAGCGGCGACAAAGGCCACCACCAGCACCGGCGAGGCAAAGATCAGATAGGGACGATATGATCCCCAGCGGCTGCGGGTGCGATCGGTGATGGCGCCGATGATGGTGTCGGCGAACCCGTCCCACAGGCTCGCGACCAGAAACACCGTGCCCGCCAGCGCCGGATCGAGGCCGAGCACGTCGGTGTAGAACGGCATCATCAGCAGGTTCAGCGCCTGCCAGAAGATGTTGAACCCGAAATCGCCCGCTGCCCAGCCGATCTTCGCGCCTGTGCTCAGCGGGGCCTCAGCCATCGTCACGCCATAGCTCCCGCACTGCCCATGCGGCCAGTTTCGGCTCGCGGGTGCGGGTGAACACGCCCTTCAGATTTTGAACCACGCGCCGTCCGTGCTGCGCGGTGCGGAAATCGGCGAAGGCCCAGATATGGCCCCCCACCACTGCCGGATGGGCGGTGATCGCTTGCCAATAGGCGCGGATGAAGCTGGCCTGATATTCCTCGGTGAACAGCTGGTCGTAACTGGCGTGCTGCCCGGCCAGCGCATCCGCGCCGAACTCGGCAACGAGGATCGGCTTGCCATGCGCGGCGATCGCATCGAAATCGGCGTTGAGCCGCGCGGTGGCCCGGTCAAGCTGGGCAGGCTCGGAATACCAGCCGTGATAACGGTTGATCATCAACAGATCGGCCTCGGCAAAGGCGGGATCGTCGTTCCCGGCATAGCCGACATTAGCGTGGGTCAGCGGGCGCGAGGGATCGAGCGCGCGCGCGTGGCCGAACAGATCGCGCCAGTAAGCGGGGGACTCAGTGCGGTAGTCGGGTTCGGCGAGGTATCCGGGCTCGTTGGCGAGGCTCCACGCGATCACGCAGGTGCGGTTGATATCGCGCGCGATCAGCTCGGCCGCCGCCTGCTTGTGCGCGGCGAGCGTGGCGGCATTGACCTTGCGGAAATCGAGATTGATGGAGAACACTTCGTCAATCACCAGCAGGCCGATCTCGTCCGCCAGATCGAGGAATTCCTCGGCATAGGGGTAGTGCGAGGTGCGCACCGAATTGGCCCCGCACCACTTCAGCAACCGGAAATCCTTGATCATTTGCGGGCCGTTGAGGCCCCGGCCATGGATCGGGCTATCCTCGTGCTTGCCGAAGCCCTTCAGGGTGTAAGGCGCGCCGTTGAGCAGTACTTGCCTGCCCTCCACCGCAAAATTGCGCAGGCCAACCCGCTGGGTCACGCGGTCGATGAGGGTGCCGTCCGCCGCGTAGACATCAAGCTGGAGGGTGTAGAGGTTCGGTTCTTCCGGGGACCACAGGCGCGCCGGGTCGGGGGCCAATCGCACCGCGGCGTCCGGCCCTTCCGCCTCGCCCCGCCACGTCCCGCCAAAGCCCGAAAGGCTTCCCACCAACCGCTGGCCGTCCCGCAATGCGCAGCGCACTTCAAGCGCCGCCATGTCGATGGCCAGCCGGTAATCCCTCAACCCCGCCTTGGGCCGGGTGATGAGATAAACCGGGCGATTGATCCCGCCATAGGGGAAGAAATCGAACCGCACGGCGGGCAGATATTCGTCGCGGTAACGGCCCTCGGTGATGTAGTCGCTCTGCGTCACCCGCTGCGTCGGCCCGTCGACGGGGAGCAGATTTGACACGCGCACGACAAGCGTCACTTCGCTGCCCGGTTTGGCCAGACCGTCAAGCGGCACCTCGAACGGCAGCATCGCCGCGCCGCTGCGCCCCGCGGGCTGGCCGTTGACCCATACCTCGGCGTGATAATCGACGGAGCCGAAGCGCAGCACCGCCTCATCGCCGGGCCCAAGCGGGGGGAGCCAGAAGCGCGTTTCCAGCCAGGCACTGCCGACGTAATTCATGTAACCGACCTCGGCCAGCTGTTCATTCCAGCTGCCGGGAACGGCAATCGGCAGGGCGCTTTCGCGGGCGAGGCCCCGATGCCAGCCCTGCGCTTCGCCGCTCTCGTCAGGATCGAAGGCAATGTGCCACACCCCCGAAAGATCGCGGGCCGAGCGGCGGGCGTTGTCGAGCGGGCGGATCATGCGGCGGCGGGCATTGCGCTGGGGGGGATAATCGCGCCGGGGTGGCTGATCACGGCGGCGGCGAGGCGGCAGCCGGCCATTGCTGCGTCTTGCGGTGCCAGCCCAGCCTGCCGTGCAGCAAGGTAACCGGCATTGAAACTGTCACCCGCTCCGGTGGTATCGGCCACATCGGCCACGGGCTTGGCGGGCACCTGAGCTGTGCCATCGGGGGAGGAGACGAACGCGCCGTCTTCTCCCAATTTTACAGCTACTTCGCTCGCTCCCAGCCCGTGCCAGCGGGCGGCGCAGGCGGCGGGATCATGGTCGCCGAACAGCGCGGCATCATCGCTGAAAGTCGGCAGAGCAATGTCGATCGCGCCCGCCAGCCCCTCGATTGCCCGCACTGCCGTGGCCGCATCAGCCCAGCCCCGCGCGCGGTAATTGCTGTCGAATGCCACGCGCACGCCCTGTCGACGAACCGCCGACGCCAGTGCAACGACCTGCGCACGATCATGCTCATCGAAGAGCGAAAGCGTGATCGCGGAAAGGTACAGCACCCCGCACCGCGCGGCTGCCGCAAGCAGCGCGTCTGCCCCCTCGCAATCGAAGAACGCCCGCGCCGCCGAAGCATCGCGCCAGTACGAAAAGCTGCGCTCGCCCGCTTCGTCGAGCCGGATCGCATAGAGGCCCGGCGCGCGGGTCGGGTGGGTCAGGCACCATTCCGCCCCCAGCCCCTCACGCGCCATCGCCGCCTTGATGTCGGCGCTGAAATCATCCTGCCCCAGCGCAGTCATGAAGCCCGCATCACACCCCAGCCGCCGCAGATAGACCGCGACGTTGAAGGTGTCGCCCGCCACGCCCATTCGCCAGCTCTCCGCGCCGCTGCGGCTCAGTTCGAGCATGGCCTCGCCGAAACACAGAACCCGGGGCGCGGCCATCACCAGTTCCACATCGTGCCGTCCTGCAACCGGGCGACGGGGAGATAGGCGGGCTTGTAAGGATACTTAGCCGCCAGCGCCTCATTGATATCGACCCCATGGCCCGGCGTTTCGCCGCAATGGAGGTAGCCCGCCTCGAAGCGGTAATCATGCGGGAACACCGCGTCGGTTTCCGGGGTGTGGCGCATATATTCCTGAATGCCGAAATTGGGCACCCAGGTATCGAAATGCAGCGCCGTGCCCATGGTGACGGGCGACAGGTCGGTGGCCCCGTGGCAGCCGGTGCGGATCTGGTAGAGGCTGGCAAGATCGGCAATGCGGCGCAGATGCGTCACCCCGCCCGCGCCGACGATGGTGGCGCGGATATAGTCGATCAGCTGGTTCTGGATCAGGTCCTTGGCGTCCCAGATCGAATTAAAGATCTCGCCCACCGCCAGCGGCGTGACGGTGTGCTGACGGATCAGCTTGAACGCCTCCTGATTTTCTGCCGGCGTCACATCCTCCAGCCAGAACAGCTGGTAAGGCTCCAGCATCTTGCCGAGATTGGCGGCTTCCTGCGGGGTGTAGCGGTGGTGGCCATCGTGCAGCAGGTGGTGATCGAAGCCGTAGGTCTTGCGCAGTTCCTCGAACAGCCTGGGCACGTAATTCAGCGCCTTGCGGGTGTCCCATCCGGTCACGGAAGGCAAGGCTGCATCGGCGGGTTCATAATACAGCTTGCCGCGCCCGACGCCGTAGGCATCCTTGATCCCCGGCACGCCAGTCTGCGCGCGGATCGCCTTGTATCCCATGTCGATATACTGGCCGACCGCCTCGACCGTTTCGGCAATGTCGGAGCCGTTGGCGTGGCCATAGACCATCACGCCGTCGCGGCTGCGCCCGCCCAGCAGCTGGTAAAGCGGCATCCCCGCCATCTTGGCCTTGATATCCCACAGCGCCACATCGACCGCCGCGATCGCGCGCATCGTCACCGGCCCGCGCCGCCAGTAAGCCCCGCGATAGAGATATTGCCAGATATCCTCGATCCGGCGCGGGTCCATGCCGATCAGGCAGGGCACGACATGGTCTTCAAGATAGGATACCACCGAAAGCTCGCGCCCGTTGAGGGTCGCATCGCCGATCCCGTAAACACCCTGATCGGTTTCGATCTTCAAGGTCACGAAATTGCGGCCCGGCGAACACACCACGACCTTGGCGGAGACGATCTTCAAGACACGAAACCCTTCCCGTTTGCAGCGCAGCGCGAGGCCCGAACCCGGCGACAGGCACCTTGCATCCGGGCTATAGCCATGATAATTGGACTGTCAATGTCAGTCGAATTGACTGGACCAATTTTCGGAAAACCCAAGCATGGCCCCGCCGTCCCCCGCACCCAAATCCGCCCGGCTCTATCAGGTCGCCGCCGAAAAGCTGGCCAAGGCCATCGCCGCCGGAACTTACGCCGTCGGGGAGCGACTCCCGGCAGAACGGGAACTGGCCCAGCAGTATGATGTCAGCCGCACGACCATTCGTGAAGCCGTCATCGCGCTGGAGCTTTCGGGTCTGGTCGATGTGCGGGTCGGGTCCGGGGTCTATGTCACGGGCAAGCAGGTCGAGCTTGGCGTTGCCAACCTTGATATCGGGGCCTTCGAACTGACCGAGGCGCGCATCCTGATCGAAGGCGAAGTCGCCGCCCAGGCCGCGCTTCACGCAACGGACGAGGATATTGCCACGCTCAAGCGGCTGCTCGCCGAAATGGACAAGGCCAACACCGATAAGGCCAACAAGGGCGGCGCCGGGGCCAGTGAGCTGATCGACCGGCAGTTCCATGAAACCATCGCCCGGATCAGCAGCAATGGCGCTCTGGAAGCGGCGGTGCAGCACCTCTGGACCATCCGCAACCGCTCCCCGCAATGCGTGCGCATGTTCGAAAAGAGCCGCGATAAAGGCAACAAACCGGTGATCGACGAACACGCCGCGATTGTCGCCGCATTGGAACAGCGCGATCCGGCGGCTGCGCGTGCAGCAATGCGCGATCACCTTGGGCGGGTGCTTAATTACCTGCTCGATGCGAGCGAAATCGAGGCATTGGAAGAGGCCAAGGCCAAGGTGGCCGAGCGCCGGTCACGGTTCGCCAAGACGGGCTGACCCGCGCGGCCCTTGCACTTCTCCCCTCATTTCCAGAAAGATTCCCGTGGCCAAGCCTCTTGCCCTCAATCCCGACCGCCTGTTCCCCTCGCAGCCGCACACGCGCGATATTGCGCGGCGGCTCTACAGCCAGATCGCGCACCTGCCGATCATCAGCCCGCACGGCCACACGGACCCGGCGTGGTTTGCCGAAAACGCCCCGTTCGAAAACCCGGCCGCGCTGTTCATCGAGCCCGATCACTATGTTTACCGGATGTTCTATTCGCAGGGCATCGCGCTTGAGGCGCTCGGCGTGCGGCGGGCCGATGGCAGCCGCGCCGATGTCGACCCGCGCGATGCATGGGGCATTCTGGCGGCGAATTATCATCTGTTCCGGGGCACGCCGTCACGCAGCTGGCTGGACTGGGTATTTACCGAGGTGTTCGGACTGGACGTCACGCTGACGCCGGAAACGGCGCGGCTGTATTACGACACCATCGATGCCGCCTTGCAGACCCCGGCGTTTCGCCCCCGCGCGCTGTTCGACAGGTTCGGGATCGAAGTCATCACCACCACCGAGGGCGCGCTTGACGATCTGGCGCACCACCAGACCATCCGGGCGGAAAATGCCCGCGCGGGCGGGTGGCAGGGCCGGGTGCTGACCGCCTATCGCCCCGACAGCGTGGTCGATCCCGAATTCGAAGGCTTTGCCGAAAACCTCGCTTCGCTGGCCGAGCTGACGGGCGAGGATACGGGAAGCTGGCAGGGCTATCTCGCCGCGCATCGCCAGCGCCGGGCGTTCTTCCAGACAATGGGCGCGACCTCGACCGATCACGGCCACCCCACCGCGCGCACCGCGAACCTCTCCCCTGCCGAGGCCGAGGCGCTGTTTGACCGTGTGAAGCACGGCGCGGCGGGCGAGGACGCGGAACTGTTCCGCGCGCAAATGCTCACCGAAATGGCGCGTATGAGCCTGGATGATGGGCTGGTGATGCAGATCCACCCCGGTTCGTGCCGCAATCACAACGCGCAGCTGTTTGCGCGTTACGGGCGGGACAAGGGCGCGGATATCCCGACCCGCACCGATTATGTCCACGCCCTGCGCCCGCTACTGGACGTGGTCGGGAATGAGGCAGGCCTCAGCATCATCCTCTTTACCCTCGATGAGACCGTTTACGCGCGCGAACTTGCGCCGCTCGCCGGGCATTACCCTTGCCTGAAGCTGGGGCCGAGCTGGTGGTTCCATGACAGCCCCGAAGGGATGCGCCGCTTCCGGCAGATGACCACCGAGACCGCCGGGTTCTACAACACGGTCGGCTTCAACGACGATACCCGCGCCTTCCTTTCGATCCCCGCGCGGCATGATGTAGCGCGGCGGATGGATTGCGGTTGGCTCGCCGAACTGGTCGCCGATCACCGGCTGGACGAGGATGAGGCGGCAGAACTCGCGGTGGACCTCACCTACAACCTCGCCAAGCGGGCCTATCGGCTGTGAGGCGATTGTCGCATGATGCTTTGGCGGACCTGCCGCCTGCCGTGGCGCGGCCCGGTTATGACCGGGCGGACGTGACGACCGGGATCGTGCACCTCGGCATCGGGGCGTTCCACCGCGCGCACATGGCCGACTATATCGACCGGGCGCTGGCGGCGGGGGATCATCGCTGGGGGATCACCGGCGTCTCGCTGCGTTCCCCCGGTGTGCGCGATCAGCTTGGGCCGCAGGACGGGCTCTATACCCTGATCGAGCGGGACGGCAGCGGGGACCGGCTGCGGATCATCGGCGCGGTTGGCCGCGTGCTGGTCGCGGCGGAAGACCCGGCAGCCGTGATCGCCGCAATGGCGCACCCCGATGTGCGGATCATCTCGCTGACGGTGACCGAGAAGGGTTACTGTCACGATCCGGCAACCGGTGCGCTCAATCCCGCGCATCCCGATATCGTGCATGACCTGGCCCATCGGCAAGCGCCGCGCTCAGCGATCGGCTATCTGGTGGCAGCGCTGGCGGCGCGGCAGGCGGGCGGCGCGGGGCCGGTCAGCCTGCTGAGCTGCGACAACCTGCCGCACAACGGCGCGGTGCTGGCACAGGTGGTGCGCGAATTCGCCGAGCTGGCTGTGCCCCGCCTGCCCGAATGGATCGCGGCGAACGTCGCCTTCCCCGCCACCATGGTCGACCGGATCGTGCCCGCCACCACTGACGCCGACCGCGCCGCCCTTGCCGCCACGCTGGGCTGCGAGGATCACGGCATGGTCAAGGCCGAGCCCTTCACGCAGTGGGTGGTGGAAGACAGCTTCGCCGCCGGTCGCCCGGATCTGGCAGCCTTCGGGGTGCAGCTGGTCGATGATGTGCGGCCGTGGGAGCTGGCCAAGCTGCGGATGCTCAACGGCGGCCATTCGACGATTGCCTATATGGGCCTCGCGCGGGGGTATGAATTCGTCGATCAGGCGATTGCCGATCCGATGATTGCGGCGACCGTCACAGCGTTGATGGCCGAGGCAGCCTCCACCTTGCCGCCCATGCCCGGCTTTGATCCGGCGGACTATGCCGAGGCATTGCTGGCGCGCTTCGCCAATCCGGCGCTGGAGCACCGGCTGGCGCAGATCGCGATGGACGGCTCGCAGAAATTGCCGCAGCGGCTGGTGCAGACTGTGGCAGATCGCCATGCCGCCGGGCACACCGCTCCTGCCGCCGCGCGCGGAATTGCGGCGTGGATGGCCCACCTTTCCGGGCCGCACGTCAACGATCCGCTCGCCGCCGCGCTGGTGCCGTTGGCGGAGGCCGCCGGTGGCGATGCCGGACGGCTGGTAGAGAGCCTGTGCGATGTCGCGGCGATCTTTGGCGAGACGGGCAAGGCTGACTGGTTCCGCCATCAGATCATGGCAGCGGACCGCGCATGACCGCCCCGCCCCGCCACCTCATCGCTTCAGAGCGGGACAGCGTCGGTATCGCCCTCGCCCCGCTCGCCGCCGGCGAGGCCGTGGGGGGCATCACCCTTGCCGAGCCGATCGCCGCCGGGCACAAGTTCGCCGTCCGCCCGCACCAACCGGGTGACGCGGTGACGAAGTTCGGGCAACCCATCGGGCAGGCCAGCGCGGCAATCCCCGTGGGCGCGCATGTCCACACCCACAACGTCGCCTTCGCCGCCAGCGACGCTGCGCCCGCCATCGCCAGCCGCATCGTCGAGCCGCCGCCGCGCCGGGCGGAGTTCCTGGGCTTTCACCGCCCCGATGGCCGGGTCGGCACCCGCAATTTCATCGGCATCCTCACCTCGGTCAATTGCTCGGCCAGCGTCGCGCGGCGGATTGCGGCGCACTTCACGCCTGAACGGCTCGCCCCGTTCCCCAACGTGGATGGCGTAATCGCCTTCAGCCACATGTCGGGCTGCGGCATGGCGAAGGACGGGCGCGGGATGGACAACCTGCGCCGCACCATCGGCGGCTATGCTCGCCACCCCAATTTCGCCGCCGTGCTGATTGCCGGGCTGGGGTGCGAGGTCAATCAGATCGATCCGCTGCTGGCCGATCAGGGCCTTACCCCCGGCGCGATGCTGCGCAGCCTGACCATTCAGGACGCAGGCGGGACCAAGGCCGCGATTGCCGCCGGGATCGCCGCGGTGGAAGCGATGCTCCCCCTCGCCAACGCCGCGCAGCGCGCCCCGGCGGATGCGGCGAACCTGACGCTCGGCCTGCAATGCGGCGCGTCGGACGGCTATTCGGCGATCACCGCCAACCCGGCCTTGGGCCGCGCGGCGGACCTGTTGGTGGCCGCTGGGGGCCGCGTGGTCCTCTCGGAAACGCCCGAGATCTTCGGCGCAGAAAACCTCCTGCTGGAACGCGCGCGCGATACCACCATCGCTGATGCCCTGTGCGCGCGGATCGACTGGTGGCTGGCCTATGCGCGGGGCGATGGGCAGAGCCTCAACAACAACCCCTCCCCCGGCAATATCGCGGGCGGGATCACCACCATCCTCGAAAAGTCGCTGGGCGCGGTCGCCAAGGCGGGGACATCGCCCTTGGGCGCGGTGATCGACTACGCTGCCCCCATCAACGTGCCGGGCCTCACCTTCATGGACACGCCGGGCTATGACCCTTGCTCGGCCACCGGGCAGATTGCAGGCGGGGCAAACCTCATCGCCTTTACCACCGGGCGCGGATCGGTGTTCGGTTCCAAGCCCGCGCCGACGCTGAAGCTCGCGTCGAACAGCGCGCTCGCCGCCCGCATGGCTGACGATATCGACATTGATTGCGGGCGGCTCATCACCGGCCAAGCCACGCTGGACGAACTGGGCGAGGAAATCTTCGCCGCCTTGCTCGAAACCGCAAGCGGGCGTGCGAGCAAGTCTGAAGAGAATGATCTGGGCGAAGAGGAGTTTGTGCCATGGGTGCCTGGCGCAGCTTACTAGCCCTGATCGCTGCGCTGATGGCGCTCGCCCCGGCGCAGGCAGCGCCTGTCCCTGCCTCCGAGGTGCGCGCGGCGCTCACCGACATCACCGATGCGATGGCTGCGCGCCTGATGGATGATCACGGCCGCGCGCGCGGGGATTATCACTGGGCGAGCGGCGAGTGGCGCGAATATGAGCCTGCCTGGCACACCGGCCAGATGATCGAGGCGCTGCTAGCCGCTCACGAAACAACGGGAGATCCGCGCTACCTCACCCGGGCGCGGATTGCGGGCGAGTGGTGGATCGCGCTCGAACTCAAGGACGGCCCGTTCAAGGGCATGATCAACGCAGCTCACGGCGACCGGCTGGGCGCGCTGATCAATTTCACCACCGTGGGCAATGGCACGCCGGGGCTGTTCCGCCTCAGCCGGGTAACGGGAGATGCGCGCTATGCCGATGTCGCCACGCGGGCGATCATCTGGCTGGCGCGGAACACGCAGGTGCCGGGCCATCCGGGGCTTTACTACAACATCCTCGACCCGGCGACCGGCACGATCTGGACCGACAAATCGCCGCATCATGATGTCGCCAAGGCCAGCGTGGAACAGGTCGCGCGGCCCAATATCGAAGGATCACCTTTCCTCGATGCCTGCCGACACAGCGGTGAGGCATGGCTGTGCGACGCGCATTTCGACCTCGCCCGACGGACGGCTGGGCGGCAATCAAGCAACGGGTTCTGGATGGAATTCGAGCCCAATGATCCGGCCAGCGGCACGGTCCACCCCCGCTTCAACACCTGGAATGCCGAGGCAATGCTGCGCGCCTATCGGGAGACTGGCGAGCGCCCTCTGCTTGATGCCGCACTCGCCACTGCGCGCGCCAATGCGGCACTGATGGAAGCGAGCGGGCGGTTCGATTACGAACAGAATGTCAGCGGAAAGAGCGGGCGCAATGCCCCGACCGGATCGGCCACCGCCTTTGCCGGGCTGCTGTGGCTCGACCTGCGCGCATTGGGCTACACCGAATTCGACGCCCGCATCCACGCCGCCGCGCGCTGGCTGATCGCCAACCGCTTTCCCGCCGATCATCCCGATCCCAACCTGCGCGGGCTGGTGAAGGAGTTGCGGGTCAAGAACGGGGCGGTGATCCAGCGCGATCTTGGCAATCCCTTCGCCGTGCGGTTTCTCGCCGCGTATCTTGAGGCCTTCCCGCAATGATACTTGCGCGCCGCCAGTTTCTTGCCGGAACCGCGCTTGGTGCCATCGGGCTGGCCGCGCCGCGCCCTGCCCTCGCACAGCCGGTGACCCCGCCAGCAGAGCAAGCCCGGCCCCTGCTGCATCTCCCGGCCCGCAAGCGGATCAGCCTTGATGGCGAGTGGCGCTACATCCTCGATCCCTTCGATGCGGCCAAGCGCGGCAATAACCGGCGGCGCACCTTCTGGAACGCGCTGGCTCCCGGCCCGGAAGGCCCGCTGGTGGAATATGACTGGGAGGCCAGCCCCACCATCGACCTGCCACGCGACTGGAACAGCCACGCGCCCGAGCTCACATGGTATAACGGCTCGGTCTATTTCCGCCGCACCTTCACCGCCGAACCGGCTCCGGCTAAGCGCCGCTTCCTCGCCTTCGAGGCGGTCAATTACCACGCGACCATCTGGCTCAATGCCGAGAAAATCGCCGAGCATGAAGGCGGCTTCACGCCCTTCGCTGTCGATGTGACGGACAAGCTCCGCCCCGGCGAGAACGCCATCACCATCTGCGCCGACAGCCGCCACCTCGCCGAAGCTGTGCCGACCGACTATACCGACTGGCAGAATTACGGCGGTATCACCCGCTCGGTCTGGCTAGTCGAGACGCCTGTGACCCAGATCGACGATGTGTTCGTGCGGCTGGAGGGCGGCCGGGTGGTGGCCGATGTGACTCTGACAGGGCCGGAGGCCGCCGGGCAGCGGATCGCGCTTGCGCTGGGCGCGCTCAAGCTCTCCGGCGTGACCGGCGCGGATGGCACCCTGCGCCTGTCGGCCAAACGCCCGAAATCGCTCACCCTGTGGTCGCCCGAGAGCCCGGTGCTCCACCCCCTCACCGTCACCGCGCCCGCCGACAGCATCACGGACCGCATCGGCCTGCGCACAATCGCCACCCGCGGACGCGAAATCCTGCTCAACGGCGCGCCGGTGTTCCTGCGCGGCATCAGCCTTCACGAAGAGCCGATTGGCCCCGTCGGCACCCGCCGCATGACCGAGGCCGACGCCCGCCGCCTGCTCAGCGAGGCGAAGGCGCTGGGGTGCAATTTCGTGCGCCTCGCCCACTATCCCCATAGCGAGGTGACGCTGCGGCTGGCCGACGAGCTGGGCCTGATCGTGTGGTCCGAAATCCCGGTCTATTGGGAACAGATCGCCTATGGCTCGCCGCACACGCTTGCGCTGGCCCGGTCGATGCTGGCCGATATGATCCGGCGCGATCGCAACCGCTGCGCGATCGGCCTGTGGTCAGTCGCCAACGAGACCCCGGTGGAAGAGCCGCGCACCCGCTTCCTGCGCACGCTGATCGCCGATGCACGCGCGCTCGATCCCACCCGGCTGATCACCGCCGCGCTCAACAAGAATGTCGATGTCGGCGGCGCGGCCGAGGGGACCACGCGGTTCAGCGTCGAAGACCCGCTTGGCGCGGACCTCGATGTGCTGGCGGTCAACCAGTATGAGGCATGGTATTCCGACCGCTCGCCAGACGAGATCGCGCAGGTGACCTTCACCAGCATCTACGACAAGCCGCTGATGTTCTCCGAATTCGGCGCGGATGCGAAGCACGGCACGCGCGGCCCGCGCGAGCATCTGTGGACCGAGGAATATCAGGCGTGGCTCTACGAAGAAACGCTCAAGCTGGTCGACCGCACCCCCGGCTGCGTCGGCCTGTCGCCCTGGGTGCTCAAGGACTTCCGCAGCCCGCGCCGCTGGCACGGCAAGCATCAGCAATTCTGGAACCGCAAGGGCCTGATCGCCGAGACCGGGGAGCGCAAGCTGGCGTGGCAAGTGCTGCATGATTACTACCGCGCCAAGGCCGCCCGCGATGCTTGACCGGCGGATGGTGCTGGCGGGCGGGCTGGCGGCGGGCGCCTGCGCGCATCTGCCCCGCACGCCCGAGGCCGGGTCGCCGTGGGATCGGGCCGCAGCGATCGCGCGGGGCGTGCGCCTGCCACGCATTGCCCCGCGGCAAGAGATTATCACCGCCCATGGTGCCAAGTCGGGCTTCGGCCATGATGCGCGCCCCGCGATCATGGCGGCAATGGCATCGCTGGGCACAGGCGGCGGGCGCGTGGTCCTGCCGCCCGGCGAATGGCGCAGCGACGGCCCAATCCACCTGCGCAACGGGATCGACCTGCATGTGGCCAAGGGCGCAACCCTGCGCTTCAGCCGCGAACCGCGCCACTATCTGCCGCTCGTCCTTACCCGCTGGGAGGGGACCGAGTGCTGGAACTACTCCCCGCTGATCTATGCCCGAGCCGCGCAGGATATCGCCATCACCGGCGGCGGCACCATCGACGGGCAGGGGTTCGAAGGCTTCTTCCAATGGCGCGCCCGCCAGCGGGACGACCAGATGGCGCTACGGCAGATGGGAGCAGAAGGCGTCCCCGTCGCCCAGCGCATGTTCGGTGAGGGGCATTACCTGCGCCCCGGCTTCGTCCAGTTCCTGTCGTGCCAGCGCGTGCTGATCGAAGGGCCGCGCTTCATCGATTCGACCTTCTGGATGATCCACCCGGTCTATTGCGATCATGTCACCGTGCGCGGGATCAGCCTCAAAAGCGATCACCTCAACAGCGACGGGGTCGATCCCGACAGCTGCTCGGACGTGCTGATCGAGGGGTGCACCTTCGATGTCGGCGATGATGGCGTGGCGATCAAGGCGGGGCGGGATCAGGATGGCTGGCGGGTGGGCCGCCCCTGCCGCCGGATCGTGGTGCGGGCTTGCGAATATCGCGGCACGGCGGGCGGCGGCATGTCGATCGGCAGCGAAATGTCGGGCGGGGTGGAGCAGGTGTTCTGCGAGGATTACCGCATGAACGACGTCACCCACGGGCTCTATTTCAAATCGAACAATGATCGCGGCGGCTTCATCCGCGACGTGCATTTCCGCCGGGTAACAATCGCGCGGGCGCAGTGCCCGGTGATCGTCACCACCGATTACCACGGCTATCGCGGGGGCAGCTTCCCCACGGCGCTATCGGACGTTTCGATCAGCGACGTGACCTGCGGCGAGGCGATTGTCGGCGTCAGCCTCGCCGGATCGGCGGACGCGCCGCTGCGTGCGATCACCTTGCGCGATGTGACGGTGGCGCGCGCCAAAACGCCGATGCGAATCCGCAATGCGCAGGGGCTGACCTTCAATAATGTCCGCGTGAACGGGGCGGCGCTGGCCGCGGTGAGCGATACCGGCCCCGAATCTTTCCGCGATCAGCTGAAAAGCTAGAGCTTTACGGCATTCCTGAAAATCGCCGGATCAATGCTTGCCCCGAAGCCCGGCCCTTCCGGCAGGGTCAGCACCCCGTTCTTCGGCTCGATCACCGGGGTATGGGCAAAGTCCAGCTTGCGCGGCTTCAGGCGATATTCCTGCAAGCCATAAAGGTTGCTCGCCTGCGCGGCGAAGTGCAGCAGCTCCACCGTCTCCATCCCGTTGCGAGGGTAATGCGGCGCGATCCCCACGCCGCGCTCCGCCGCCATGCGCTGCACCCTGAGCGTGCGCAGCATCCCGCCATTGTACATGAAATCGGGCTGGAGCACGTCGAGCCCCTTGTTGTCGAGATACCAGCGCCAGCGTTCCATCGCGCTGTCCTGCTCGCCGCCCGCGATTTTGATGCGGCGGGCGGCGCGCGTGACCTGCGCGGTCATCTCGAAATCCTCGAACGGGCACGGCTCTTCCAGCACCGCGACGCCGTAATCCTCTAGCATCCGCACAAGCTCGATGGCGGCGGGTGCATCATAGGAGCCGTTGGCATCGGCATAGATGATGAAGTCATCCCCCATCGCCTTGCGCACCGCCTTGACCACGGCCTCAGAGCGGCCCGGGAACGCATCCTGATTGCGGCTCATCCGCCCGCCGACCTTGATCTTGGCCCCGCGCGCGCCGGTTGCGGCGACGGCCTTTGCCACCGCTTCGGCTTCTTCCTCACCTGTCGATTTACGGTCGAGGCTGGAGACATAGATCGGAATTTCGGTCCGCAGCACCGGCCCCATCATGTCCACGCACCGCTTGCCCGCCGCCTTGCCGAGCATGTCCCACACCGCCAGTTCAAGATGGCCGATGGCAGTCCAGAAGGCGAGGCCGGCGAACTTGTATTGCGCGGTGTAAACCCGGTCGATGATCGCGGGCAGATCGCGCAGATCGGCCTTGGAAAGGGCGGGCACGGCAATCTGGTGGAACAGGCTCATCACCTCCTCCATCCGGCTGTTGGCCTTGATGACGCCTTCATCGCCATCGGTCGAGCGCACGCGCACGAACTGATGCGCGCCTCCCACCACCAGCACCTCGGCCGAGGCGAGGCGCACGGGGCGCGTGACATGCGCGTGAAAATCGACCGTCGAAGGCAAGTCCCTGAAGGTAAATTGGCCCGACCGATTTCGGCTCGCCGGGGTCGATTGTGCATGGGCCGCCCCGGCAGCAGCCAGAGCACAGATTGCGATGAAATTGCGTCGATCCATGCCCGCAACATGGACAAGAAGGCGCAGTGCTGTCAATGAAATTGGACCATCCAATTTTGGCCAATTCCGGGCGAAACCGCATGCAAGCATCAACGTCGATCCCGTCCGATACCGCCAAGCCTGCCCCGTGGTATCGCTCACTCTACGGCGCGGTGCTGCTTGCGGCCATTCTGGGCATCGCGGTCGGCGCGATCTGGCCCGAGTTCGGCGCGAGCCTCAAGCCGCTGGGCGATGGCTTCATCAAGCTGGTGAAGATGGTGATCGCGCCGGTCATCTTCTGCACGGTCATCACCGGTATCGCCGGGATGGAATCGCTGGAACGGGTGGGCCGCGTCGGGATCAAGGCGCTGGGCTATTTCCTGTTCTTTTCCACGCTGGCGCTGATCGTGGGGCTGGTGATGGGCAATCTCGTCCAGCCCGGCGCGGGGATGAACATCGACCCCGCAACGCTCGACCCCGCCAGCGTCAGCCAGTATCAGGACAAGGCGCGTGAGGCGGGGATCGTAGCCTTCCTGCTCGATATCATCCCCGATACCATGGTCGGTGCGCTGACTTCGGGGTCAATCCTGCAAGTCCTGCTGGTCGCGCTGCTGATCGGAATCGCGTTGACGACCATGGGCGAGCCAGGCCGTCCGATCATCGGCGCGATCCGTCAGGCATCTGACCTCATGTTCGGGCTGGTCAGGCTGATCATGTATGCAGCGCCGGTGGGCGTCTTCGGTTCGATGACCTTCAACATCGGCAAATACGGGCTGGAATCGCTCGGCAATCTGCTCGGGCTCATCGCGACATTCTACCTCACCAGCATCATCTTCGTGGTAGTGGTGCTGGGATTGGTCAGGCGGGCCTGCGGCTTTTCGATCTTCCGCCTCATCGCCTATATCCGGCAGGAATTGCTGCTGGTGCTGGGGACGTCTTCGTCAGAGGCGGCGCTGCCCAACCTTATGGCGAAGCTGGAACGGGCAGGCGCGGATCGTTCTGTCGTCGGGCTGGTGGTGCCGACGGGATATTCCTTCAACCTCGATGGCACCAACATCTACATGACGATGGCCGCGCTGTTCATCGCGCAGGCGACTAACACCGATCTGTCGATCGCCGATCAGGTGCTGCTGCTGCTGATGGTGGCGATGATCAGTTCCAAGGGATCGGCTGGCGTGACGGGGGCGGGCTTCATCACTCTGGCCGCCACACTGTCGGTGGTGCCTGCCATCCCGGTGGTGGCGATGGCGCTGATCCTTGGCATCGACCGCTTCATGAGCGAATGCCGGGCGCTAACGAACTTCATCGGCAACGCGGTCGCCACGCTGGTTGTTGCCAAGTGGGAGAATGCGCTCGATGAGGCCGCACTCGATCGGGCTCTGACTTCAACGGACACAGCTGGTAAACCGGCTTAGATGCTTGCGCGCCCCGCAACTGCTATGAGCGAAATTCGCAGAGGATCGCTCACCGGACACTTTTCTATCCTGAATAGCACTGACAACGCCAAGCCATGATTTTTGGCGAACGAGCCAGCAAACGCCCTGCGTAAAGCCCCGTCCATTTCCGCGCCTACTCAGAGCAGACGAATTGACCCAGAAAACTCGGGGCACATGCCTGTCACGCACTCCCGGGCAGAGGCTAGGGCCGGGTTGGGCCCTTCCTCCAGCCCGCTCACATGCCTAAAATCATGCAAAAATATCCATTGTCTGCGCTGGGAGTTGGCGAAGCCGTTCGATCTCGGCCACTCCTGTCGCGCCAAAGGTGCTCAAATCCTGCCGGATCATCGCCAGCTTACGCGCGATCTCTGCATCCACCGGCTCATGCAACGCCTCGGAGGCCGGCGCTTCGATGGTTGTGCCAGCCCCTTCGTCGTTATCTGGCGACGGAGTGAAGCTGACACGCAGTGGCCCACCCCACAGCTCGTGCTGTGCGGGGTCGAGACGCGGACGTTCTTCCTGCCTCGCTATCGCAGGCGCGATGGCGGCTTCTGCACTTGCCAAGGCCTCGGACGGCCCCGCCGCCAGAACGCCAGCCTCGGCCGGTTCGCTGACTTCTCTTTGCCAAGTGTTGAGCCTCAGCGAATCGTACATCGCGAAATAGAGCGAGGACGGATCGAACACGCGCGGTGGCAGAGGCACGGCCTCGGTCGCCTGAGCAGCAATAGTCACCTGCCGCGCCAATGGCACCTCGTCAGGCGTCGCAGCCGCCGACACGCGGTCGAAAATGTCTGACACGGTTTCCGCATCAGCTCTGCCGAGCATGGCGGCCAGTTCGTTCACCGCCGGCAATTGATCAAACCGGCTCTGACGATCAATCTCGCGCGGCGTCAGGAACAGATCCGGACCAAAGCCAGCGAACCTCTCGGTGAGATCAAATGCTGCGACTGGCGCAGTCGGTGCTGACACCGGCCGATAGGCGAGAGACACGTCGGCAACCGTGCTCGTGGTTCCGTTGGTGCGCACGAAGCTCGCCGTCGCGGCAATCATATTCCGGTCGAGTTTCACGCTCTGCTGTGTCGGGGTCACGGTATTGAGCCGGATTGCGACAACACCAGCTTGCTCCAGAGTTAGCAATTCGCCAGCATCGGTGCGCCCGTCGCCGTTACGATCCCGCCAAACGCGCAATTCGCCAAATCGGGCATCATTGCTGTCCACAACGCGGTCGCCGTTGCTGTCGAGCCTTGCAAGGCCCTGGAGCCCGCTGCGGGCCTCTTCATCCTCGCTCGCCAGCGACAATTCGGAGGCCTCGGTGATCAGACCGTCATTGTTGCGGTCGATCACCAGGAAGCCGTCATCGCGTCCGATCCAGCCCGTGTCATCGGCTGCACCGTCACCGCCGTAGTCGAAGCTTGCGCGCGACTTCTTGCGGCTGACCAGTTCCACTCCATCGCCATCGAGATCGAGGACGACCGGCGCGAACATCCCATAATCACCGTCGCGGAAGGTCAGAATGGTGTTTGCCCCAAGTTGTCCGGCGAGCGGATCGATGCCGGACCGGGCATTGCGCGAACCCACGGTCAGAGCTCCTCCCGCCGCACTGATCCGGAACTTCGAGGCTTTGCGATCGAAGTCGTATTGGGTGACGCCCAGCGAAGGCAGGTTAGTCGCGGCTGAGAAATAGGTCAGCGCCGCATCGGCGAAGCTGCGGGTGGTGCCACTGGTCAGGGTGAAGGTGCCGGTATTGGCAATCGCAACCTCGCCGAATTCGGTGACATTGTTGACCGGCGTGCCGACGAGGCTGATCGAGCGGATGCCGACAGCTGCAAGGCTAGCGGTCTCGCCCTCGTCCACCGCGCCATCGCCGTCGGCATCGCGCCACACGCCGAAGTCGGCGAAGCGGGCGTCGCGCGCATCAAGAATGCGGTCGTTGTTGCTGTCAAAGGCCGCAAGGCCGGCAAGGTCGGTCCTGGCATTGGGCACATCGTCGACGAAGCTGATTTCCTCGACGCCTGACATTGTGCCGTTGCCGTCACGGTCAAGATAGAGAAAGGCATCGCCGGCGCTGATCCAGCTGGTGTCGTCGGCAAGCCCATCGCCATCGAGATCGAAGCGCGCATCGCTATCTGCGGCAGACAGCGTTTGCACGCCGTTGCCATCGAGGTCGAGGATGATCGGCGAGGTGATATTGATCGTCTCACCCCCACGGAACACCAGGCGCTCAATCGATGAAAGCTGGTCGATCCCGTCGTCGCCGTGGGCGATGGCGCCCAGATCGGTTACCCTGAGCCCAAGTGCGCCGGCCTGCGTTACCAGCGAATAGCTGCTTCGCACTCCGAACAGATAGGCACTATCGGTTCCCGCACCGCCGTAGAGCAGGTCGTTCCCGGCCCCGCCCCACAGCAGATCGTTGCCCCCATTACCGTAAATCGCGTCGTCGCCCGATCCACCTGCGATCCAGTCGGCCCCAGCATTGCCATTGATTGTGTCGTCGCCCGCGCCTCCGAACAGCCGGGTGGCGGCGGTGGTGGTGACAGTGAGCGTATCGGCCGCGCTGGTGCCGTAGCGCCAGTTGCTGCCCACACCCGTCCCCGTGAGCGAAGCGATCACTGCGTCGAACTGTCGGGTATCGGCGTCGGTGAAGCTGAACATACTGCGCGCAAGCGGTAGCGTACTTGCTCCAGTGTAGCTTGCGTTGAACCCGAAGGTTGTCTGCGCCCCAGCGGCAACGCTTTCGTTACTGCTCACCGCCCGGAACATGATGTCGCCATTGGCAAGCGTCGTCGCGGTCGCTCCCCATACGTTCGTGATATTCAACGTCACGCCAGTCGGCACATCAAGCACGACCTGCCAGCCATCGAGTGACGCCGTGCCGGTGTTGCGCAGCGTAAGATTCTGACTGAGCCCGCCGGCCCAGACGCTGGTTGGCGCGACGGTCAGCAGTGTGTCGCTGTCGTCCGCCAGGTTGAACGCCGGGTCGCGGTCGAAGATCGATAGCCCGAAATGCGCCGGATTGTATGCGGCACCATCGACCTGCACCGAGACCTGGAAACGCGTGCCTTCGGCAAGGGTTGGTTGATAGCTCTGCCCGGTGTTGGTGAACCGTGCTCCGCCCGGGACAACCTGGAAGGTCGTCGTTCCTGGAAAACCGCTGACCCAGCCATTGGTGATGGTGCCCGGACCGGTGTAACTCGCAAGAATGTCCCAGGCCCTCAGGCGGCCGTCGACGATCGCGTCGGGCTGCACCTCGTATTCGAAGGTGACATTGTAGCCGCCGCCCCAGGAAGGGTTGAACCAGCTGTTCAGGCCCACCTGCCGGAAGCCGGTGCTGCTGCCCCCGTTTTCGGCCTGTGCCGTCACGGTCAGGAAGAAATCGTCCGACGCGCTCAAACTACCGTCGCTCGCCGTCAGTCGCACATTGAGCGCGGCATTGGCATTGGGTGCGGTACCAGTGAATGTCCGGCTCGCTGCGTTGAATGCCAACCATTGCGGCAGCGCTGAGCCATCGGCCAGACGCGCGGTGTAAGTCAGCGCGTCGCCATCGAGATCGATGAACGCACCCGCCGGAACAGTGATTGAAACCTGGCCATTGCCGGTCGCGGTCTGATCGGTAAGGGGTTGAGCCAGTACTGGCGCATCGTTGACGGGCGACAGTGTGAGCCGGAACGCATCAACGACGCTCTGCGCGCCATCGCTCGCCCTCAGTTCTAGATCGAATACACCATTGAGGTTTGCCGGCGGAGTCCCGACAAGCCGGCCATTGGCAAGGCTCAGCCAATTGGGCAGCGCCGCACCATTGGCACCCGTCAGCGTGAAGGACAGCGTGTCGCCATCGACATCCCCAAAGCCTGCGGTGAGACCATCAAGCATGATGGGCTGATCTTCGGCGACGGTGAAGTCGGGGAGCGGCACCAGCACCACCGGGGCATCGTTAGTTGGTGAGATAGTGAGGCGGAACGTATCGGTAGCAGACAGCAAGCCATCGCTAGCCAAAACAACAATGTCGATGGGCCCGTTAAAGTCGCGCGGCGGGTTACCGACGACTGTGCTTCCTTCAAGCCTCAGCCAATCGAACAGCGGTGCCCCGCTCGCCAGCGTCGCGCTGAGCGTCAGGGTGTCACCATCGACATCGCCGAAGGTTGCCGTGGGAATCGAGACCGAAAAGCCGGTGTCTTCCGGGCTGACCGCATCGGAGAGCGGCACCAGGAGAACCGGCGCATCGTTGACGGGGTTGATGGTCAATTCGAAATTCTGGGACACCGAGGCGCGCCCGTCGGTTGCAGACAAGCGGATGGCGAGGACGCCATTGAAGTCCTGCGGCGGAGTGCCGGAGAATGTTGCATTTTCAAAGCGAAGCCAGGAAGGCAACGGGGAGCCGTCAGACAGGACAGCTGTAATCGCAAGACTATCCTGATCCGCATCGACAAAGACGTTGTCCGGCAAAGTGTAACTGAACGCCTGATCCTCCGTCCCAAACACCGGCCCGAGCTGCGTACCAACCGTCGGAGCGGAATTTGCCGCAGGGTTGATTGCGAAGGTGGCAATGCTCGTGGACGCGCCATCGCTGGCTCGCAACGCGAGGTTAACTGGCGCGACCTGACCGTCAGGGATTGTGCCGGAGATTGTCAGCCCGTCGATCGTGAGCCAATCGGGTAGAGGACTGCCGTCGCTTGAAACGATGTCAAACGAGAGCGGATCACCCTCGACGTCGAGGAACGTGTTTGTCGGCAGCGTAAAGGCAAAGGCCTCGCCCGGCCGGAATATCTGATCGGCCAGCACGCTCACCTGACGCGGGGCGTCATTGATCGAAAGTACCTCCAACCGCAACGTCGTGGACGCCGTCTCGCGCCCATCTCCTGCCGAAATAACTACATCCAGCACACCGTTGAAATCTGCCGGCGGAGTGCCAGTAAAGCGGCCTCCATCGAAGTTGAGCCAGCCGGGAAGAGGGGCGCCAGACGAAAGCTGCGCAAAGATCGTAAGCGCATCGCCATCAGGATCAGAGATCGATCCAGCAGGCAGAACCCAGTCGATGCGGCTGTCTTCGAAGATAGTCACGGTGCGGTCGGCAATCACTATGCGCGGCGTATCGTTCGCGCCAAGAACCGAAACCGTGGCCCGGGCCGTGGTGACTCCTCCGTTGCCATCGCTGACGGCGAAATCGAAACCCGCCTCACCGGCGAAATCAGCATTGGGCAGAAAGCGGACGTTGCCGTCCACACCGATCCAGACCTGTCCGTTGAGCGCAGCGCCAACAGCCGAAAGTCTTAGTCTGTCGCCGTTGGCATCGACTGCGTTCGCCAAGAGATTGGCCGCTGCGATTATCAGCGTTGCGTCCTCATTGGCTTGAAGCGCAACACCTTCAACGCTCGGTGCGATATTCGCAGGCGCAATCGGCGTGATGTTGCTGTCGCCGCGGAACACCAGATCTTCCACCGACTGAAGGCGGATGATCCCGTCGCGGCCTGCCACAGTATCGGTAACTGTGGTGATATCACCCTCGACCGCGATCAGGTATTCGGCGCTCGTGCCGGAGAGAAGCACCTGATCCCGGCCCTCGCCTCCGAAAATCTGGTCGTTGCCGCCGCCGCCGCTCAGAATATCATTGCCGCGCCCCCCGCGGATGATGTCATCGGTCAGGAAACCAGTGATCGTGTCATTCGCGCCGGTCTCCGCGACATCGAGAATAAAACGCTGCACATCAGCCGCCGTGAGCCGTGAACCATCCTCGAACGAGAAGAACTCGATCGCGTTTCCATCGCCTGCAAACTGGCCGGAGATCGTGAGCGTGAGCCTGTCAAGGCCGAGGACCTCAATTAGGAGGTTATGGCCGTTCGCGCCGGTCCGCGAGAAAAACAAGTCGGCAGGAAAGATGCCGGGACCAAAGTGCACAGTGTCGATGCCACCGGCATCAAGGATCGCATCCTCGCCGTAATCGCGACCAAACCGGTAGATATCCCCGCCAGTGCCGCCCTGAAGCACGTCGGTCCCATCGGGCCCCGCACCAGCATCAAGCACACCGCCACTGTCGTCTGTACGTTGGACCCCATCACCGATCACAGTTCCGGTGCCGAACACCCGGGCCGCGACAGCCTGACCTGACAGCTCCAGCCCGCCCTCGAAGATAAACCGGCCGACCGGCGGGCTCCATTGCTGACTGTTCTGGCTCGGCCCCAACTGGCCTTCGATTGTCAGGCGTTCGCCGGTCGCAATGATCTCGATAACGAGATCGGCGGAATTTTCGGCCGAAACGGAAAACCGCAACTGCGCCGGGTCGAGTATCCCATCAAAGCGGATCGCATCCCGGTCGGTGCCCTCGTCGCCTGCGGTCCCAAATGCCCGCGCAGGAAAGCGAAGTGTGCTGCGGAACACATCATTGCCGTCCCCGGCGGACCACTTCAAAACACCTCCTGCACCGATGCTGGTCACCCGGTCGTTGCCACCAAGACTGTCAAGCTGCTCGCCCGATCCTAGCAGCAAGTCGTCCGCCCCGGCGGTCGCCAAGGGACGCAACGCGTCGAGGTCAACGAACCTTTCTGGCGGCGCGCTGACAAATTCGATACGATCCAAGATATCCGCAAGAGACAGGGTAAACTCATTGGCAGACGGCAATGAGGTATCGCGTAAGATTATGGATGCGACGACAGCTCGCGCGGTCAGATCAAGCCCGGGATCAGCCTGCCCATCCCCATCTGCATCGATCCCGATCAGATCGATCGTCCCGTCCCCATCGACATCTTTGGCCAAATAGTTCGTCCCGGGGATGAAGATGCTGGGCGGAATGAAAATGCTAGGGGTGCCGAGCACAACATAATCTGCGGCGCCAGAGGTGAGATCAATATAGCGCTCTGCCACGAGATCGCCGCCGCCGTCGCGCAGCTCTCCGTAGACAGTCACGGACCAAGCAGGGTCGCCGCTCTGCGGATTGTAGCCACTGAGCCAGGATAGACCCGTCCCATCAGCAAAGCCCCGGAGGTCGGAGATCCCGTTACCATCAAGGTCCAAGAGCGACCAATCGACCACACCGTCAGCGCCGGTGGGGGCAGGGGTCCAGACGCTGCCGTCCAGGCTGTATTCGTCAGCTATCCCGTCACCGTCAATGTCGCGCGCGGTGAAGGAGATGTTCCCGACAGAGAAAAAGTAGGCCTCGAAATTATTGTCGCGATCGAGGTCTTCAGCAAAGACATCGCCTCCTGCGAAGACCGCAGTTGCATAAGCGACATCATTCCAGTCGCTCTGGCCATCACCACTCACGTCGGCATTCAACCAATCCGGGATACCATCCCCGCTGGTATCGATAGCGGCAAAATCCGGCGTGCCGTCAGCATCAAGATCGATCTGAGACCAGTCCGCGATACCGTCGCCGTCGATATCGGGCGCGCGCAGTCCGCCAACCAGCTGGGGCATGCCAAGGCCAAACTGGTTGACCAGCGTGATCCGATCGCCGTTGGGCTTTTCGATGATGAGCGTGGCGGGATCGGAATCATCAATAAAGAAGCGCAGATCGTCTGCGCCGGAGACACCCTCAATGATGAGATTGTTCGCTACCCACCCGGCAAGATTGTCAGCTCCGTTGATCGCAGCCTCGAAGCGCGCATCTTGGATGAAGTCCAATCCAGAGTTAGCGCCAATTACAATCGAAGCATTGCCGCCCGTTGCAACGATCCGCTCGGCCCCGGGCTGAGCTGTAATCTCTTCATCGGGATTGACACTTGAAGTCGGCAGCGTGGCAGGATCGACAAACCGTTGCGGGTCTGTCGTCAGGATCTCGCCGCCGACAAGGATGCGCGAAAGCACCTGAGCTTCGACGATCAGCCGGTCTTGCTTGCCCACGATCGAAACTTCGATGAAACCGGGCTCGCTCAACGACCACGTGAGCGCGATATCGTCGGCCGTGAGCCCCTCATCCATTTCGATCGTCAGTGAGCCGCTCTTGGCTACGTAACGATCGACGCCATACCCGATACCGAACCGGACCGTGTCACCGGCGCCACTGCTGAAAATGACGTCGTTGCCGCCACGCGGGTCGATGACCGTGCTTGGCTCATCAGGTGACGACTGAAGGAAATCATCCCCCTCTGAACCCTGCGTAAGGGGCGAGAGCCGGCCAATTGGTATCGATAGCGGGTCGTCTAAACCCATTCCGCTGAAGCCGAATTCACCATCATCCGCGCGCAACTCGAACCGCTGGCCAATGCCCACTTCGGTCCCGAACTGATTGAAACGCGAATCTAGACCATTGATGATCGTCACCGAGCTATCGTTGGCGATTATGCGCAGATGTCGGCCAACGATTCCGTCAACCTCATTTACCTCGACAAGCACCAGATCTGCGCGGTCGATACCCGCAAACATTACACTGAAGGAGCTTCCGCCCCGCCCGGACCGCGATCCGTCGCCACTGAACCGAACGATGTCATGTCCGCCGTCCTGCTCAATAACGATGCTCTCGCGACCATTGCCAATGTCAATACGGTCGTCGCCCTGTCCCCCATTGATCGTGCCCTCGGAATTCAGCCCGAGAATTATGTCTGCGCCGGCGGTCGCCGACGAGGCTAACGCCATGTCGATGATCTCGGCACCGCTTACGGTTCTGGAATCGAAGACGAATTCCTCAATTGTGAGGCCCCATTCGCGGCGGTCGCTCAGGACATGCCAGTCCGGCAGGAAACCGTCCTCAGGCGTTCCGTCGATGGTCAGCGTTTCTCCGGTCGCATTCAGAGTAAGCACCACCGAGTAGGGGTCGATGGCATCGCGCGAGACGGTGATCTCGGACAAATCGACACCAAAGAAACGCACGCGATCAGAAAAACCGCCATCGTCCTTGATCAGATCGTTGCCGTAACCTTCGCGGAACTCGTAGATGTTGTTCTGAATGCCGCCAGCAAGAATGTCATTGCCTGCACCGCCATCGCGCAGAACGCCGGCGAGCCCTACCATTACCCAGTCATCGCCCGCCGTGCGGGAAGAGATCATCTCTCGGATAGCCTGAGGGAACACGGGGCTATTGTCGCCGCCAAAGAAAATCCGTCCGATCGTTCCGGTTTGCGAGAGCGACCCGAACTGGTTGTTATCGTAAGCGTGCCTCCAGAAATAACCTTCAACAGTCAGCGTATCATTGCTTGTGAACGCGATGACCAGATTGTTGCCGACGCGATCGATGCTCGCATTCGCGAGAGAAAGTTCGGGACTTATGAAGTTGATATTATTGATGCCCCCGAGATCATAGATTACATCATTTCCAAACCCGACCTCGAATTGATAGTTGTCGCTGGCAGAGGGGGAAGAGCTGCCGATCATGATGTCATCGCCAGCGCCGGGGGTGAAAGTCGTCGACACGCCGCTGAGGTTGTAGAGGAAGTCGTTGTCCTCACTGCCCGTGGTCAGACTGCCCTTCAGATCGACGAAGCGTCCATCGCGCAAGGCAAGAAACTCGACCTGTGAGTCCGCCGCTATGCCGATGTTCGCCTGCATGAAGCGAATGTTCAGACCGAAGATCTGATCGATCCGAAGATCCCTTAACGACACCCCTGCTGGTGCGAGGATGGTATCACTCCCGACGCCACCGGTGACAAAAGAAATCGGACCCGAAACCTCGTAGATGTCGGTCCCGCCATTGCCGGAAAAAACATCCCGCCCGCCGCCACCAACAAGGGTCTCAGACGCGGTGGTTCCGACGAGCCTATCGTCATTCGGCGTACCTTGAACAACGCCAACCGGGTTGTCGCTCAGATCGCGGATGAACTCGACCAGCTGTTTTGAGGACCCATCGGCGAAGATGAACGACGAAACGACCGGTGCCCGCAGGCCGCCGACAATAGTCAACACATCGCCGGCAGTAGATCGCAGAACGAGGCTATCGTCGGTGCCGCGCTCGGCAGAGATGTCGTCCCTCGCGATCCCCGGCCCGAACGTTACCGTGTTGCCGGCATTTACTTCAAGGATCCGGTCCTCGCCCCAACCGGAGTCAAAGCGATAATTGTCGTTACCCACGCCGCCGCGAAGGAGATCGTTGCCTGCTCCGCCTGTAATCTGGTCGCTGCGGGCGGAGCCAATGATGATGTCATCGCCCGAAGTCCCGGTGTTCAGGATCACGTCGAGTTCGGTTAGGGAAAGCGTGCGGTCACGGAACACGAAAGTCTCAATCGCGCGGCCTTCGACCAACCGTTGACCGAGCACACGCAAGGTCTCCCCGGTGCCAAGAAGTTCGAACAGCACATCAGTCGAACGTTCCGCAGTATCCAACCGGATGGCTACATCACCGAAATAGGCGTCAATGATGATGCGGTCCGCCGCGCCCGCGCGGTCGGCAATCCGGTCGCTCCCGGAATTCGGCCCCCACCGATAGACGCTGTCTCCGCCGATGCCGATCAGTACTTCATCGCCTGCACCGCCTTCGATGAACGCCGTAGCATCACTGCCCAGAACAATGCCCGATCCAACTTGGCCGGCATCGAGTAATTGAATGACATCGATACTGCTTCCGTCGGCGAAGGCTACCTTCTCGATATCGCTGAGCAGCCCGTCAGGCGTGATTGCCAGGTTAACCCTGACGCGCAGGTCGCCAGAGGCATCCGTGATCTCCGCGAAGGTCCGACCGTCCTCTGTCACGAGCGTTGCCGAGACCTGAGTGATCAGATGATCGGCAAGGAGCAGCGTATCCTCTCCGTATCCGCCGAAGATCGAAACGCCCTGCGTTCCCCGCGCTGCGAGAAATATGTCATCGCCTGCTCCGCCATCGACACCCGCTGCGTCGTCCGAAAGAAGGATGATGTCGTCGCTTCGTACGATCTGGCTCCGACCGACAACCCCTTCTTCGCCCTCCGAGACAGTCAGAACCCTGTAAAAATCGTCGATCGTGAACCCTATGTCGGCGTCGCGAAGGACTGCATCAACTTGTGTGTCGAATGCGCTGGGCATTAGTCCGAATTGCGACCGATATTGCCGAAGGACCCCAATGACGCCCGACCAATAGGCAATGGCCTGCCCCTTTTCGTTGGGCGCGCTTGCGGCGAGGTTAGCGAGCACGCTTTCGAAGGTGGTGCCTTCGGAGACCGTGAAAAACGCAGCGGCCGCAAAGGAAAGGCCGGGTGTGAGTGCCTGACCGAGCGAAGTCTGGCCTAGCAGCTTTGCCGCGGTGCGCGAGATGTACTGTTGCCATTCGTTGACGATGATCGCACCCGCGTCGCCTCGGGGGTTGGTGCCAACTCGCGCCTGGAAGAAGTCTTCACCAGTAATCGCCTCCAACGCGTGCAGCCACTGAGCGCTCACATTGGGACCGCGCGAGTCTGGCGCAATCTGGTCGGCACCGGTCCATCTGAGCACAATCTGCTGAGTCTTCGCCAAAATCTGCGCAGCATCGGAAATCTGAAAATCCGCAAATTCGCGCACCAGCTCCGCTAGACCTGCGTCACGGCTCATCGCTACATCGAGATCCGAGACCCGTCCCGATCCAAGCAGAAATGGCAGGTCGGCAACGCGCGGGTCGACAGCAAAGTCAGTCAGCCGCTCGCGGGAGTCGAACGCGTCGACCGAAAGATAAGCATCATAGATTGTCGTGGTGCGCCCGTCTGCAAATCCAACAGTCGAAGCGCGAGTGATAATCGATGCATCACCAATGATGGGAACATGGTCTGAGCCGAAAGTCTGCAGGCTGATGGAAACGATCCCGAGACTTTCCAATGTCCTGAGTTCGCCTTCGTCTGTGATCGCGTCTAGGTTCGCATCGACCCAGACTTTCAGCGTGGCAAATTGTGTGTCGGCCGCAGTAATGACTAAATCAGCGTTGCTGTCGAGCAGCGCGAGTTCGATGAAGCCGTCTTCGCCAAATTGTTCGAAGCGCTCGCCGCGGAATTCAACGGCACCGGTGCCGAACATTTCGCTGCCCCGGTCGATCACACCATTGCCATCGAGATCCCTTACCAGAAACCCGTCGCCAGCTCGTGACCACGTAACGCGCTCGGCGAAACCGTCATTGTTGAGATCGAAATACGCCGCAACGGAATCGCGTGCGGCTATGACGTTGCGATCTCCGTCAAGATCGATGATTAATGGATCTCGGTTGCGTTCCGCCTCGTCCAGATCTGGCTGATCGCCGTCATCATCGTCGTCGTCTTTGGCATCGATGAGACGAATACCCGCTAGACCATTCCTGAAGTTCTTGATCGTTATCGAAGAACTACCAAAACCTGATCCAAGGATCCCTGATGTCTGGACCGTTAGTATGCTGCCAGTAAGTGTGTAGGTCGTTCCATCAGGTCCCTCGTATACTCTCGACCCACTACTGGTTTCCGTCCCTCCCGTGAGAAGGTTACCAAGTAGCTTAATGCGATCGCCAAAATCTGGATCATGGATCGTATCGCCGTCGTTCGTCAGGAACGTGTCGTTTCCGGTTCCGCCCCAGAGCTGATCGGCTGACGAAAAGTCGAACGGGTTGAGGCTGGGCCCATCATCCGACTCAGCGTTGATGACGTCGTTCCCGCTTCCCCCACGAAGGACGTCTTCGTCAGAACCGCCATTTATCTTGTCGTCGCCCAGCCCCCCATCGAGCGTGTCGCTCCCGCCGCCGCCAAAGATGGTGTCGTTGCCCGCCCCCCCATCTATGATGTCTCCTTCCCCGAGAATTGCAAATTCATCTCCACCTGCGATCGTGTCATCGCCCAGTCCGCCGAGAATCCTATCTGAACCGCTGCCACCATCGATTGTGTCTGCACCGGCTCCGCCATCTATGCCGTCGTCTCCGTCACCGCCAAAGATTGTATCATTACCGTCGGCACCGTCGATGACGTCGATACCGCCTTGGCCGTCTATGAAGTCATTTCCGTTGCCACCGGAAATTGTGTCATTGCCGTCTGGTGTCAGGAAGCCGAAGCTATCGCCATAGATCGTATCGTCATTATCGCCGCCTTCGATCGTATCGTCACCGGAGCCCCCGAAAATTGTATCGGCGCCCTCATCGCCGTATAGCAGATTGTTGGAGGCATTGCCGCCGATGGCATCATCGCCTTTGCCGCCGCGTATCTCTACTTCAGCATCAACCCCCGTAAAACCGGAGAGTATCGCCGTCGGCAGCTGGAAAGTGTCATCGAAGTCACTGCCGATAATTACCTCGATGCCTGACACTTGGGCACCAACCGTTCCCAAATTAATGGGCCCTTGAGCCGCGGAGTAGTCAGCGGTGTCGCGCCCATCGCCACCATCTACGATAAGATCGTCTTCATCAGCGAACAGAGTGTCATTGCCACCACCCCCGAATAACCTGTCAGCCCCATCGTCACCGTAGATTTCGTCCGTGCCGTCGCCGCCTAAGATAGTGTCGTCACCAACTCCGCCTTCGATGAAGTCATTCCCATCCTCGCCGTCGATCCAATCATTGTCTGCGGCGCCAGCACTCCCGATTGAGTTTCTTGGACCGGCGAATATGCTATCGTCGCCATTACCTCCATGGATGAAGTCATTGCCAAATCCTCCGGTAATCACATCATCACCATCTCCACCATACAAATGGTCATTGCCTTCATTGGCGGTTATAGTGTCGTCGCCGTCGAAACCGAAAACGAGAAAAGAACTATTATCTTTACGAGCACCGAAGTCTATATCGTCGCCAACGTTTTTTAGGTCCTGCCCAAACCTCACAATGTCGACAATTTGGCCCTCGGTATAAGATTTGCCGGCCTCAAGCCCAAGGCGGTCAAACAGACTACGAGTTAGCGCGCCGCCATAACTCAACCTCCTCTCAAATGGCGCTAGGCGAAGTTCATCAGCAATTTTGTTTTCGAAGACTACACTTGGTCCAGTGAAATCATATGCCGGTTGGTTGAGTAGGGAATCGGGACGGTTGCCATTTTGATCAGTGACCGTGTCCAAAAACCCGAGACCCCAGTGACCTAATTCGTGAGCCAGGATGATCACCGGATCTAATTCAAACAAAACGCCAAACTTGTTAAACGCAAATATTGAGGGATTCTCATCAACTTGGATGAAGGCGTCGGTAATTATTTCATTGGTTTGCGGATTTCTGCGCTCGCGGATGAAGCGATTCTTACTCTCAAAATCTAAGGACAAGGGCGACCTTGACCCAGCCGATATCCGGATAGGGCCCCTGCTAGCCAAACCCTCAAGAACCGAGCGCATCGTGTCGGACTCGCGGTATAGCCGAGTCACGAGATCGATCATTCGTTGACGATTTCGAACCTCAGATGGCGCGAGCGGGTCAGTTAAGAGAAATTCTTCTGGGTAAACCCAGCCCGAGCTCGCAGAGCCGTCCCAAAGCAACAACGATTGAAGAACATCTTGCAAACTCATTTATCACCCCCGAAATCTTTGATCGCAAGTTCCGTACATTGTAGCTTCGCGGGCCGAACCGCAGTTTCATCAAGTGAGCTATAGTTAATATATTCAGTATAGATTTTTTTATCACTACCTTTTATTAAACGGAAGCAAATCTGATATTGCCCGACATGGCAATATTCTGATGGATGAACAGCGAATGTCGCAATATAGTCAGGTAAAGACGCGTTATAGTACAGTTTCCCGCTTGAGCTATAGCTGAAGCGAGTGGCCGAATCTGGTGTTAGTCCTGCACCTTTAAAGCCCGGAAAGACATAGGTATGAGTCTTCCCAATGATCAAATTCTTTAGTCTCTCGCCAGCCAGAATCTCGCCCTCACATCCTTGACCTTCGGAAATTAAACTTTCACGCATCAGCGCAAGACGTCTTACCTCTTGGCCCCTTTCGTCATTAGTCAAACCAGCTTGATCTCCGTAAGTGCTTTCTGGAGAGCAAGACGGTGCGATCAACGCAGAAGCTGCAAGCCAAATAGGAAGCGCTCTGGATCGTCCTCTGATGCGCATTCGTCGCCCCCCTTCATCAAATGCTTCATAGGCAAGAGATCAGTGGCACCGCTTCAGGTGCGCAGTATGATATTTGGGATATCTGCCTAGCTTCAGCGCGGCTAAAACGCAGCATTGCCCGCCAAGACGTCAAGAACTTTGCAGAAATCTCCATAACGAGCCGGCCACCCCTTTGCGTGTGGCAGTCTGGTCTAATCGAAAAAAGATGCAAGCAATTTTCGCGGCATTACAGAAGGTAAGGAGGCCAATGGCAGAAACCAGGGTTGTTGGCAGGCGCCCTCCAGAGAGCCTGAAGGGGAACAAGTTGCTTCGCATCTGTCAGGGACTGCAACATCGCATTTGAGGCCGACTCATTTCTCTCGCCCGGCCTCGTTCAGCGCCTGACTGATGGGCGAGAGCAGATACTGGATGATCCGCCGCCGCCCGGTCTTGATCTCGGCCTGCACCGCCATGCCGGGCTGGACGCGGTCACACAATGGGTGGCGCGCAGGGTCTTTGGCCCCGCAGGCGAGCGCGATCTTTGCCGCATACACCAAGCCGGGCTGGATCGTACGACCGTTCTCGTCCTTGACTCTGCCCACCGGCTGCTGGCTCTGGTCGATAGCGTCGCGGCTGATGTCGACCACCCTGCCTTCCAAAAGGCCGTAATCGGTGAAGTTGAACGCCTCGAGCTTCACTGCCACGCGTTGGCCGGTCTTCACGAAGCCGATGTCCTTGTTCTGGACAAAGGCTTCGACCGTGATTCCGCCATTGCAGCTGGCAGCGCTCGCCGCCTTGCCCGAGCATGGCACGATCACCATCAGCGGCTGCGCGGGCTGGACGATGCCGCCCACGGTCGTCACGGCGAGCTGCTGCACCACGCCATCGACAGGCGCGCGCAGTTCCTGATATTGCCGCATCCGCGCCGCCTTGCGCAGCTGCTCGCTGGCGAGCCCCGCCTCGCTCTCGGCCTCGGCTAAGTCGGTCACGGCGGTGCGCCCGAACCCGGCGCTGAGCGCGGCCAGCTCGGCATCGAGCCGCTTGATCGACGCAAGAGCACGCGCGCGGTTGGCCCGCTGGACTTCGATATTGCGCAGATGCTCGGTGCGCAGCTGCTCGTACTCGAGGAGTTTGAGCTTCGAGTAGAAGCCCTTCTCCGCAAGCTCGGCGCGCGCGCTTGTCTGCCGGTCGATATAGGGGAGCACCTCTTCGAGCTTGGCGATCTCGGCGTTGGCACCGGCCAGCTCGGCTTCGCTTTCGGCACGCTGCTGGACGATGGCGGCCTTCTGCGCCTCGAACTGGGCGACGGCATTACGGATGAAGGTTTCTTCGGTCGCGGCAATATCGGGCGAGGTGCCCGGGGGCGGAACGAAGCGGGCGGGCTTGCCGCGCAGGTGCGCAAGCAGCGCATCGTTCCGAGCCTTGATGACCTGCGCCGAGCGCAGCGACTGCGTGCTCTGCGCCTCATCAGCGGTGGCGAGCGTGGGATCGAGCTCGATCAGAAGCTGGCCCTTCTTCACGAACTGCCCGTTCTTGACGTGGATCGCGCGCACCGCGCCGATCTCGATCGGCTGCACGATCTTGACGTTCTCGCCCGGCACAGTCTTCCCCGCTGCGGTGGCGACCACATCGATCTTGCCGATGACCGCCCAGATCAGCGCGAGCACGAACAGGACACAGGTCATCAGCAGCAGCCACCGCAGCCCCGGGCTAGGGGGTTTTTCCATGATCTCTAGCGCGGCGGGCAGGAATTCGTGCTCGGCCTTCGGCTTGAAGGCCTTGTCCGCTTCGTTCTGTGCGCGCCAGCTTTCGCGCAAGATCTGCCAATGGCGCGCAAGGGTGGGGAAGCGTTCAGCGAAGATGTTCATGCCGCCGCTCCGCTTGCCTCGCCGCTGCGGTATCCGGTCTGCTTGGCGTGAAGCTGAGCGTAGCGCCCGCCTACGCGCAGCAATTCATCATGCGATCCGATTTCGGTGATCTCGCCCGCCTCGACGGTGATGATCCGGTTGCACGGTCGCACGGCAGACAGGCGGTGAGCAATGATCAGCACGGTGCGGCCCTGTGCGATCCGGGCAAGGTTGTTCTGGATGATCTCCTCGCTCTCGGCATCCAGCGCGCTGGTCGCTTCGTCGAGGATCAGGATGCGCGGATCGGTGATCAGCGCGCGGGCAATGGCGAGCCGCTGGCGCTGGCCGCCGGAGAGGTTCGACCCGCGCTCCTCGATGATCGTGTCATAGCCCTGCGCGAGGCCGAGGATGAAATCATGCGCGCCGGCCAATTCCGCGGCGGCGATCACCCGGTCCATCGGCAGCGTGGGATTGGCGAGCGCGATATTCTCGCGCACGGTGCGGTTGAACAGGATGTTCTCCTGCAGCACCACCCCCACCTGCCGCCGCAGCCACGCCGGATCGACCAGCGCGAGATCCGTCCCGTCGACCAGCACCCGGCCCTGTTCAGGCACGTAGAGCCGCTGCACGAGCTTGGTCAGCGTCGACTTGCCCGATCCCGAGGGGCCGACGATCCCGATCATCTCCCCAGGCGCGATGTCGAGGCTGATGCCGCGCAGCGCCTCGGGCGCATCGGGGCGGTAGCGGAAGCGCACCTTGTCGAACTCCACCCGCCCCTTGATCGGCGGCAGGGTGGCGCGGTTGGGGTTATGCTCGGGCTCGGCGGGGGAATTGAGGATGTCGCCCAACCGGTCGACCGAGATGCGCACCTGCTGGAAGTCCTGCCACAGCTGCGACAGCCGCAGGATCGGCTGCGCGACCCGGCCCGAGAGCATGTTGAAGGCCACCAGGCTGCCGACGGTAAGATCGCCCGCAATCACCGCCTTGGCCCCGAAGAACAGGATAGCCACCGTCGTCAGCTTGGAGACCAGCTGGATCAGGTGGCTGCCCCAATTGGCGAGCACGGTGACATCCCAGCCAGTCTGGATGTAGCCGGCGAACTGCTTCTCCCACCGGTCGCGCATGCGCGGTTCGACCGCCATCGCCTTCAGCGTGCCGATGCCGGTCACGGTTTCGACCAGGAAAGACTGGTTCTCCGCCCCGCGCTTGAACTTCTCGTCGAGCCGCGCGCGCAAAGAGGGCGTGATGAACACCGAGATCGCGACATAGATCGGGATGGTCAGCGCCACGATCAGCGTCAGCAGCGGCGAATAAAGATACATCACCGCGAAGAACACGATGGTGAAGAACAGGTCGATCACCACCGTCACCGCGTTGGAGGTGAGGAAGTTGCGGATGCTCTCGAGCTCGCGCACGCGCGCCACACTGTCGCCGACGCGGCGCGCTTCGAAGTAGGATAACGGCAGCGCCACCAGATGGCGGAACAGCGCCGCCGACAGCTCGGCATCGACGCGGTTGGAGGTGTGCGCGAACAGCCAGTTACGCAGCGCCGAGAGCAGCGTTTCGAAGATCAGGATCGCCGTAAGACCCACCGCAAGCACCTCGAGCGTGGTCATCGACTGGTGGACCAGCACCTTGTCGATCACCAGCTGGAAGAAGATCGGCGAGGCAAGGCCGACGAGCTGGAGGAAGAAGCTGCCGATCAGCACATCGCGCAGGGGCGCGCGGTATTTGACCAGCGCGGGGATGAACCAAGAGATATCGAAGGCGCGCTTCTGCCCCGCGATATGCTCGCGGCTTGTCATCAGCAGCAGCTCGACCTTGTTGCCATCCAGCGCGAAGCGGTCGGCAACGTCGGCCTCGCTCCACACCTCGGGGCGCTGGCTTTCGCTGCGCAGCACCATGTAACGCGTGCCGATCTCGCCGCTGTCGTCGATCTTGAGCAGGATCGCGGTGCTGTCGCCCGACAGCCTCACCAGGGCGGGGAGCGGCAGCTTCGGAAGCTCCGCGACGGCCGCTTCCTTGCGGCGCGCCATCAGCCCGAGCTTCTTGGCGATGCGGATCAGGTCATCGAAGCTGTATGGCTTGTCGCCCTGCCCGCGATCATGGTGGATCTGCTGGGCATCGGCCGGAACACCAAGAAACTGCGCCAGCAAGAGGAAGCTCGCCAGCGCCGCATCGGCGGGTCCCGCCGCGGGATCATCGTTCGAATCTGTCATGCCAAGGTTGCGTCCCAAGGCGATCCTTAGGCAACATTTGGCGATTGGCAATCGTTAAGCCAAAAGATCATAGTCTTGCAGCGGATACATCAATGGCTCCGCATCCGGAGAAGTAGAGCTCTGCCTTTCCTCTCTTGGCGGATTGGCGGGTCGTGAGCTGTTATGGCGCTGGCAAGCTGATCGCGACACCTTCGACCATTTGGGCCCTAGCCAAAGAGGCAGGAAATCGCCCGTATGGCGCCGAAGAAGTGCGAGACGGGCATGGTATAGGAGATACGGCGCTGGTGTCATCACTTGCCGCTGAATCCCACAGACCTAGGCCATCAACGTCAATTCAGGCTCTTGACGAGGCCCGCGTCCTACCACCGCTGACGCAGACCCGCAGGAATGATGTCGATTGGCGAAAGAGAGGCGGCCGGCATCTCGGGCATTGATACGGTCTCGATTGTCGCCACCTCGGCTTCAGGGACAGGCTCAAACTGCTCGCCTTCTTCCGTCTTCGAGAGCCGCAGGGCGCGGCCATCCTCGGGGAAACAGCCCGCGTTCTCACCGCCAGCGCGAAACAGGCAGGATTTACCGTCCGGCGTCACCCGAACCTGCACCGAATTGCCGCGCGGGTACTGCATGCAATACTCGCCTTCCAGCACGGTCTTGCCATCAGGCGCGTAGAGGCAGCCGCGACCAAGCGTGCCTTTGGGGCGTGACATGCCTTTGCCGAGCACGAAATTGATCCCCATCCCCTGCCCCAGACCGCCAGGGAAGCGTTCGAGCGGCTTCAGCAGGCGGAACTCGTTGTCGTGCTTTGTCGGCGCGAGAAAGCCCTCATGAACAAGGCGAGCGATGCCGAAATCGCCGGGTAAGAGTTGATAAGGCTCAACCCGCGTGACCGCCACGATCGCGGCGGGATCGCGTTCAGCAATTCCGCGGGGGCGGGTATCGGTGCCGGCCCACCATTGCGCCGGATCGAAGCCGTCGGGCGCGGACACGCCGATATCGAACCGCTGCGTGGACAGGGATGGCAGAGATATCACCGCCGGATTATCGGCCACGGCGCGAACGGCAAGGCCAGTCATCGCGCCAAGCTTGTTCTCGATCTGCACATCGAGGTCGGATCCGTAACCGCGCAACCTGTTGACCGGCAGGCAATCGTTGCGGCCGAAGGTGATCTTCGACTGTGGCAGACCCATCACGCCCGCGAAAGGTTGGCCATCCGAGTCATGGCTTTCCGCAAAGGCAACAACTTGAGCGACCCGCTGCGTATCGCCCTGGAAGTCCCAGATCACAGGCTCTTCGGAAAGCAGCAGCACGAACAGCGGCTGCGTGCCCGGTTCAACGCGGACATCGACGATGCTGGTTTCGCGGTCCTGTCCGGCCACTGAAACCGTGGAGGCAAGCCGACCTTCACGCGTGAAGACTGCAAGAACATCGGCGTCCCGAGACGTTGGAGGAAGGGCGCAGAAAGGCAATTCGACCATGCTCCGCGCCAGCCGGACAAGACTCGCGCCTGCGGCATCTTCCCCGGCTGATATCGAGCCATCGCCATCGCGATCCACCCGGCCGAACTGAGCGAGGAAGGCGCTGGTCAACTCGGCCTCGCTCAGACTGCCGTTGCCGTCGGCATCGAGCACGAAAAGTCGATCAAACCGGTGCTTGCGCCCCGCTTCCCGTTTCGCGTCAGAGCGGTCCGGATGATAGCGCGCAGCCAATTCGGCAGGCCACGCAATGCCGTCACCGTCGATATCCCACTCGGCGAAGTTCAAACGTGGCCGCTCCCGAGTTGGTCGCGCTTTCGCAATGGCTGCGAGCAATTCCTCCCGGCTCAGGTTTCCGTCGCGATTGCGGTCCGCTTCGGCCAAAGCCTGGGCCTGCCTGTCGGAACCCGATGGGACGGACGCAATCGCGATCAGCCCGTCACGGTCAGGGTCGAGCCGCTCGAAGGCGGCGTCGACCTCGGCTTGCCCGCTCTGACGGTATTCGAGCGCATCAACGATTTCCTTTTCGGTGAGGCCGCCATCCCCATTTGTGTCCATCGCAGCGATCTGGATCCTGGCGCTCTCAAGTTGGTGCTCGAAATCTCTGAGCGCCGCGTCACGCAACCTTGCGTTCCAGCGATCAATGTCTGCCCGGTCAAGGCCGTTCCGGTCTGTGTCGACGGTGCGAAGCGCATCGAGGAGGTTCTGAAGATAGGCGTCTTTCGCCGTTCCTGTCCTCAGATTGGCAAGCAGGAACGTCGCCGGGTCGTATCGCGATTTGGGGGTGTCATCATTCTGACTAGCCAGCGGGGCGGACACTGCCGCGGCAGCAACGGCCGCGAGCATTGCAAATCGACGCACGACAGTCTCCATCATTATCAATATGACGATATTTCATCATCTTACTGAGAAAGTGGTAAAGAAAGCATTTGCACCGTCGATAGAGTTGGATGGTTAGATGTTCATGGTCTGAAGCCAGCGCCCATAATCGACGATTTAGGCATATATCGCTCGCGCGGTCTGCTCGGGACAGAAGTCGGATTCACGACGTTGGAGGGAATGGATCCCGCCGAAATCTCCAGCGAAGCTCATCTCCGTCGCGATGGCGGACGCTTTGGGGCTGTCCCAAAGGGATCGTTCAACGGACACTTTGCAGGCGCCAGAGGTCAGACACCCCTGCCCTCCGCAAATCCGGCTTGCCCGCTCTCTCATTAAGGTGGTACGCTTTATTTTCTCACACAGGGGCCTCATCCGTTACAAATGACCAACACTCTCATCGGATATGCCCGCTGCTCGACCGACAAGCAGGACCTCACCGCCCAGCGCCGGGCGCTGATCGAGCTCGGCGTGCCAGAGGATCGCATCTACACTGATCATGGCCTCACCGGCCGCAACCGTAATCGCCCCGGCCTCGCCCAGGCACTGGCGGCGGTGCGTGTCGGCGAAACGCTGGTCGTGCCGAAACTGGATCGCCTCGCCCGTTCGGTGCCGGACGCGCGGGCGATCGCCGACGAACTGGAGAAGCGCGGCGTGAGCCTCGCGCTGGGCAAGCAGGTCTACGACCCCAACGACCCCATGGGCCGGATGTTCTTCAACATCCTCGCCACCTTCGCCGAATTCGAGAGCGACCTCATCCGCCTGCGCACCCGCGAGGGCATGAAGATCGCCCGCGACAAGGGCAAGCTCCGCGGCAAGCCGCCCAAGCTCTCCGACCTCCAGCAGCGCGAGCTGCTCAAGATGCACGCCACCGGCGAATACTCGATCAGCGACCTCGGCAAGCTGTTCAAGGTCTCGCGGCCCACCGTGTATCGGACGATCCGGCGTGATTCCTGCGAAGAGATCAGGATACCTGCCAAATGAAGCTCAATGGTCCCATCCGATCTGACCCCAATCGAAGATGCCAAATATCTGGAGCCAAGCTCGAATTTGGCCTAGGCTTAATTAAGACCAAAGTGTGCGAGTGATTCAAGCATGACCAGCATCCGATCACTTTCGGAATCAAACCTCGCAATCAAGATTTTGGCCGTGCCGCTTATGCTGGCGATGCCCGAGGCCACCAGTGCGCAGACTGCCATTGATAACGACAGATGGTATCGATCTCACATGCTCGAAGCAGGGGGAGTGCCCGGTGACTTAACTGAGTACGGGTTGCCTCCGTTTCCACTGCAAGGTGTTGAAATCTTCTTCATCAGTGACGCCGAGAGAGATAGACAGCCATTCGTCACATTGCCTACGGGGGATAGATGCGCGGCGCTCACAGGTCAGCCCAAGGGCTTGGGATTGAGGCATTCTAGCTCATTTTGGACGCTTGAATTACCGATGGGTGCAGACCAGCCTTTGAAAGGTCTTCAAGTACAACAATATCATTGTTGGCACCCAGCCAAGCGCAACGAACAAGTCTCTGCAGAACACTTCATACAATTGCAGATTTGCGAAGGACACTGCCTTTCTAAAGAAGCGCGGACCCTTGGAATTTTCTCGATTATGCGCGGATCGACATCAATTGAGGAATTTGAGTACACCTCACGCAAATATCTTCGAGATTTGAGAGAAATTTACGAGTCGGCAAACAAGGAATTTTGGGACCGTCAGAAGCAAAGGGTTGCCCAAGAGACGGCTATTCAATTGGCTTCATGGAGACGAGAATTGAAACCAGGCTCCGGCGTCCGTAATGGAATGATCATTGAACTGAAGCCGCCTCTCGCTTTTGTACAGATCTGTAATGCATGGCTCGTTTCTCGTTCGGGAGTGCAGGAATGCAGGGAGGCCCAGACAATGTGGATGAGAATAGAAGAACTCCAGCCCCCAAATCCATAACCTTGGACTCTCCCTCGTGACGAGGCACAATGCCACAATGATGAATCAAAGTAGGCGCTGAACGGGTTTCACATATGACATTAACTCATCGAAGTGGCTGAACCCCTCGAAGGCCAAGGCGCCATCGACGTCGGGAAGGGCTTGGTTAAGGCTCCCTGATGCATTATCTTTGACGTGACGTGACCCCCAGCTTTCCCCCAGCCGATTTGAGCCGGGCGGTTGTTTTCCAAAATAACCGCCCTGCCCGGCGTAAAGCATGCACGCCAGGAGCATGGGTTCCAGCTGCCACCGCTGCATGATCCCATTCCGCAGTGAAGGTTGCGCGGAAGGGAAAATGGAACAAATTTAGAACGCTTGTGTGATCCTAGCGGCTGTCGTATTATGATCGAGAAAGGATCGGGCGATGAGCAGCGATGACATGTTTAAGGCATACAACACTAACCCTTATGATCCCGCTGACGCATCTACCGGCCCAGTGTTCCGATACAGCTTTGATGATGAGAATGTGACTTCGGGCGTAATGAAGGGCTGGAAGAGGGCCGTCTTCCTCGGTTGCATTATCGCATTCATGCTGATGCCCTTGTACCTCGAATTCTGATCACTGCCCGTCTTTGACCGAGTGGCGACGTGGATCGAGCGCCTTTCCATCCTTCCAAATCTCGTAGTGAAGGTGTGGACCCGTGGCACGTCCCGTGCTGCCAACATTGCCAAGGGTATCACCGGGGCTGACCGTGTCTCCTCGCGTGAGCGTCGGTCGGCTCTGCATGTGGAAATACCGGGTTTCCGAACCATCATCATGTCGCAGCTCGACGAAGTTCCCGCGAGCAGGGGTATGGCCGGATCGAATGACCTCACCTGACGCACGGGCATAGATCGGAGTGCCCTCGCTGGCAGCGATATCGATACCCTGGTGCATCGCTGCTTTGCCGGTAATGGGATGGGTGCGCATCCCCATGTCCGATGAAATCCGTCCGCTGACAGGAAAGACCGGCCGCTCACCGGGCTCAAGCGGAGCAACGCTGCTCTTCCCGCCACCAAGCCCTACCTTGTCGGCAACCCAACCAACCACGTTCCCTGCGCCATTCCAGGTGCCTTCGACCAAGGGAGAAACATAGGGAATGTTCCCCAAAACACCGCCGGCCTCACGTTCGGACACGGAGGTTGCAAGATCCGCTGCTCGATCTTGTGCGGCCGAGTTCTCGTTGGCAAGAACGCTCCGTCCGGCCTCGATGCGCTGAGCGCCGCTCGCAATACGGCCCTCAACCTCTCCCACAAGGCCGGCGTCGGACGAATCGGCGCGCACACTCACATTCGGGGCTTCCCCGCGCACCGCAGCCCGGTTGCGCTCGCCAAAGCTCTGAACCTGTCCCGGCGTAGCCAATGGCGGCGGAGCAAGCGTTCTCTCGAGCGGTGCGGGGGTGTCGAGGCCCATCTCCCGGCGCAGCTGGTTGAGCTCGTCGTGCTTCTGGGTGACGAATTCGCCGAGGAGCGAGTCGTGAGCCTGCTGCTGTAGGGGCGTTTGGGGATGAAGGATTTGAGGTAGTGACCCAGCATACCGGAAGTTAGGGTCGGAAAAATACCTCTCGGTCGCGAACTCGGCAAACTTCTGTGAATCGTTATCGGACACGTTGTAACTCGACCCTGCCGCAATCGAGTTGTCCTTGCTGAAGCGCTCGAATGCCTCCTCGGCCCTGCTTGAGCGAACCGACACGTCATTGGCGTGACTGATGCTGGCCCCAAGCCGCTCTGTCAGCGACTCCCCATTTGAATTGGTGATCGAACTCGTGTCGCGCTTGAAGCTGTCGCGCGCTGAACGTGCTTCCTCTGAATTGATCTCGTTTCTGACAAAGTCCCTGACTTCATTATAGGCTTGATCGGCGGACACGCGTCGGCCAGTGTTCTCTTGAACAATGCTAGCAAGGCGGAGGCCAATGTCGCCTCTACCGTTAATCTTGTGTCCGTTCTCTTTATCTTGCCAAAGGGTTCCTACTGCCGCGAGTCCAGCATCAGCACTACCAGTCGTCTGAGACAGGTTCGAAATCTCGCGGCTCTCAGCCTCTGTAAACCCAAATGTCGTGGAGAGCTTTGAGGCCAGATTGTCGCTGACCGTGTTCATCCGGCTGAGGCTGGTGGCGATGCCAGAACCGCTTTCCGAGCCGCTGGACGCGCGGCGCTCGGCGGTCCTCAGCAGATCGGTGCCTCTGCTCGCAACCGCAGACCAGCTCTCCAAGGCCTCGCGACTCAGCCGATCGACATTCGACTGACCTTCGGAATAGGTCTGGTTGATCCGCTGCTCAAGACTGCTCGTCCGCGTCGGCGTGGTCGCAAAGTTCGAGATGGCCTGACGCGCATCGAAAGAATTGGACCCATCCGAAAAGCTGCTCGTGACAACACCATTGCTCCCGGTGAACGTGCCGCTCGCAAACCCCGAGCCATACCTGAAGGTGTCATCGTGCTTGTTGAGGCTGCTGTTGTTCGCCGAGAGGTTCTGGAAAGAGGTGTTCCCAAGCGCATAGTTGCCCAAAGTGCGCTCTGCTGCGGCCGCCTGGCCCGCCGCTTGGGCCGGGCCCAGGAGCGATGTCGCCTGTCCGGCGATCGCCATTGCACCGCGCGCCATTCCGGCCGCGATGAAGGGCACGCTCATCATCATGAACCCGGCGATGGTGGCAATGTCGTTGTTCACGGCTGTGATGCCGTTGCTCACCAGCAGGGTCGGCCCGGTAGGCGCGACCGCGGCATAGGCGCTCGCTGCGCGGTTCATCACGAACATGTGAAGGACGACGTAAAGCGGTCCCCAGCTAGCAAGGTAGAAGAACCCCATCCCGTAGCCGCGAAGCGTCGTGATGCCAGTTCGCGGAAAGAGGAAGAGCGGGAAGATCACCGGGAACATGGCATAGAACACGACGTGCAGGACGATGCCGAGCAGCGGCACCCAGG
>ERZ1066123.158-NODE-158-length-54336-cov-9.068477_pt1 | contig 54336 bp, 27 predicted proteins | sample MGYA00382770_ERZ1066123 | MGnify/ENA primary metagenome ERZ1066123 (study PRJEB33369, sample SAMEA5778353) | biofilm metagenome | biome: Industrial cooling water; feature: Water cooling tower basin; material: Biofilm | place: United Arab Emirates | collected...
GTGATGAAAGCTGGACTTAAGCTCGAAAGTGGGACATCTCATGTACCATGTCAGTAAAAACATGTCCCATGTCCCACATTCCAATCCCAAAATAGGAAAATTTTGAAAGTCTCCTAAATTGGAAGCGGACCCGGTACAGTCCCAAAACAGGACGGTGTGCCAGATCTACGAAACTCACGAAGCCTGCAAAGAAAAAGAAAAAAAAAAGACAGAAAAGAAGGACTTGTTATTATTAGTGTCATATATGAATACCGAAGAACTGCAATCAAAGAAACGGCCAAGAGAAACAGAAGAACAAGAGTTCATAGCAGAACAATCACCCAGCGAAAACACAGAGCCGCTTCAGGGTATTGTTGCAAAGGATGAAATTATTAAGCTCAATGTCAGTGGGACTGTGTTCACGACTTCGCGTTCCACACTAAATAACGCTCCTTCTTTTTCAATGTTGGGTGTTATGTTTAACGATAGAAACAAGGATATGATGAAAAAGATGCCTGATGGAAGCTACTGGATTGACGCAGATCCCGAAATCTTCAAGCATTTATTGCGCCGTTTGCGTAGAAAAATCCCTTTTGGTATCATTCCTCGCGACATAGAGAAAGAGGAATGGTTTGCTGAGATTGACTATTGGGGCCTCAATCCACCTCAACAGGACATTCTTCAACCAGCTGGATCACCGGGAGGTACTGATGCTGATCAAGATATATCTGAAGTCGATTCATGCGATGAAGAAGAACAAGCACGTCTCTCTGGACAACGAGACACACCCTTTGTTACTGCTATTAAAGCAAAGAGAAAGGCTATTGCAAAGGTCGCGTGTCGTGCTATTGCTTCTCATCCATGCATTAAAAACGCACAGGATGTAGCGCGCCAACACTTTGTGATTAATTTAGCACCTCGGTGTTACGTTATACAACCGAATAATTCCGAGTTGAACAATGTGCAAGCTATAGATGTCGTCCAGTGGATATGTCACAACAAAAAAAATCTTGAGGCTTCTCAAAAACTACTCCAAAAGGCTCTCGGTGTCAGAAAGATAATACTCACCGCGCATGCCGACCGATATACCAGGCGTAAAGGGAAAGAATTTCCCATTGCGCCTTGGGCCGATGGGGCTGCTGCAAAGAAAGTTCATTCTAAACAAGTTGATGTATTGGAAATCAGAGTTCACGTTTTGTAAAAGTATATTTTTGTAATCTTTGTAAATGAAACAATAAAAAAAACATCAACGCAATCAGGAACAGGAGTTTCCTGTTTTCCTGGATATCATTCGCACTTAGTTGCGAACTCTTCGTAACGGACTAGTCCGTCTCTATAAGGACCAATCATAAAGTAATAACGAGGTCGCGAAAACAAGCGCTCTTTTTCATTGCTTCCTTTCTTGTTCTCGACAATGAAGTATTCTGCTGCTCCTTTAACGCGTATTGGATTTTTAAGATGCGAAAAAAACTCTGAGTCTAAGTCATCCAGACGTGGCAGCATCGCCAATTGGTGATGCGAAAGAACATAAAGCTCTTTGGCGATATCATTGAAAAAGTCATGATCCATCTTGAACGCTTTGAATTGATCTCCGAGAATGTTATAGTCTTCACTCGAAAATTCTTTGTAAATCAGCGCGTAAGGAGATTCTAACGCAAATAGCACAATGAGCTTTGCAACTCTAGAAGCAAGTTTTCGTCTGAGTTCTGCATCAGAAGGTCGTTTGTCGATTTGTATTATCGACAGTGCCATATCCTGTTCAAGCTGAACACGGTCTTTTTGGATGCTGCCCAGTGGCTTACTTGTAAGCTCTTTTTTTGTTCTTTTCCCCTTTTTCGAAGTCGGCTTCTTTGTAGTGGTGGAAGATTCTTTATCTTTTTCTTCTTCTTCTTCTTCTCCAGCTTTTCGTTTGTGGTGCTCAGAGTTATCCTTGTTTTTAAGTCGTTTTCCAGTTTCTGATGCTTTCTTGCCACTCATTGCGTTTCTTTTTTTCTTTAGCGAGCCAGTCGCGAATGAGAATTTGGTTCTTGGTTGATAACCGGAGGAAAGGTTGAAGCGCACTACACCAAGAACTTGTGATGCGCTCAAGTGCTTTTATAGTCAGAGGGTTGAACCACGCGAAGCACTTGATTGGTGTGATTGAATTAGCATCCAAATTGGGATCAGTCCGTTTTGAAGAGGGCTGTGCATGTGCATCGTTCGCCCCCTCGTTTGGACGTGCTTGTGAATAGTCCAAATCAGGGTTGCTCAAGCTGTCTCGCATACTATAATCCATGGAAGGTGTGAATCTGCCCATATAGCGTTCTGATTCTGGAGGCAATGGAGGCCTGTAAACCTCAAACGAAAACACGAAAGGAACGCCTAGTTGTAAGTAGGCATAATCACCGATTGCGCCGTGTGTTGCATAAAGACCTTTCGCTCCAGTATCAATGATCACGCTCTTCAAGTCGCGTTCCTCTGTACTGAATGGTCCCAATGAAGTGTGCATCCAGTTAGCCAGTCGCAGTAAGTCTTCGTAGTTGTGCGGTATAACAAAAGAACCGTCAAATGGCACTAGGATTGCGAAGTCTCCGGTATGAACAGAAAATAACATATCGGGATGCGACTCGCGCAGGATTCTATCAATTATGCGCGTTTCAGGCTCGGATAAAGGCGTACCTCCATGAGCTTCTTCTGGCGACGGCTTTCGGTCTAACAACTTATGACTGGCTAACAAGTGCCTTTGGTATATAGAAGATTCCACGTTCTTTTCTTCATCTTCTTCGTTTTGCATGTCGTGGTTTAACGGTTCATGAGCCAGAACAAATTGCTTTTCTTCATGAATATCTTTCAATGTGGGCCAATTCCTGTTCAGATCCACACCGCCTTCGGAAGCTGGTTTGTTTAATCTCAAGCACAACCCTGCGTCGGTTCCATTTGCAGAACCGTGTGTACCGTATGATTTCTGCAGTTTATGCCGTAGCAGGCCTCTTACGACTGAATCGCGCCCACGCGGATTGGTTAAGGGTAGGATAACCCAGCGTATGCAAGGATCTCTCATAGAAGATTCGGCAGCGGAGGATGCTTGTTCAAATGCTCTGGCCCAGTGAGTGATTTTTTCCATCCATGATACGCAAACCTCAGTAGATGTTATTTCGCGAGCGTGAATTCCGCAAATCATTACAGCGGTAAACGACAGAATGTTATTTTCTTCGCAGTATCGAACTTTTTTTTCGCTGGGTGAAAATTCTGCTACTAGGAGCTCAACATTATCTTCTATCTTGTCATTTATCGTATTCATCGCCCAGAAGCCCTGATAGGAGGAAAAATTGGCAAAACGCTCTTTGATTTTCTGAGCATATGTATTTGAGTCCCAGGTGTATTGACGCGGGGCGCTACCGCTCATCGGTGTAGCGCCAACGCCCACGACAGGTTTGCTATATAGAATAATAAATAGCGCAAGAAAAACACGTATAGCCAAAAGACTAAAGAAACACTGTGACATGTTGTGTTAAACAAAAAGGCACGGATAGTATATGTGTTACACAATTTTTTTTTAATAAATGTTTACTGTTTTTTTCTATGTTCTCTTCTTTTTTTCCTCGTTCAAGTGTCAGTGTTCATTGCAACATCACTTGTTGTGGATAGCTGTTGAATTTGCATAGGCGAAAAAAACGCAGCGGTGGTCGTGGTTGTTGTGACTGTTGTTGTTGTGGCAGTGTTAATCGTATTAACAGAGACTTGTTGCTGTGATGCGAGGAAGGCACTGAGGCGCGTCTGATCTTCACACAAAGACGCAAGATATGTACCAAGTTTTTCTAGTTCCGCAAGCATTTTGTATATTGTTGGTGTTTCTGAACTCATAAAGTCTTCGTTGATGGATGCCAATTGTTCTTGCTGCTGCTGCTGCTGCTGCTGCTGCTGCTGAATTCCTTGTGATGTTGTTGTTATGTCGGTACTTGTCGCTGTAAAAGCACTTAGTCGATCCAACTCTGCAGGTTCGTAATACAGGCCGTAGAAATACACAGTCCGCTGATGTAATTGCAATGGAAGTAAATTGCCTTGTAGACTTCTAATATCTTGCATCGGCACAATGCGTTCAGATGATAAATTTGCAAACAATAGTCGTGTCCAGTAGTTGCTGAAAGTGATGACGATATGCGGTTGTGTAGAGACAAGAGCAATGTTGATTTGTGCGTCGGAGTTGATTTCACAAACCAATAACCGAATGGGTGTTGCTGATGGCGGCAAGGTACTAGCGCCGTTACTGTTCCGGTTACTGCTACTACCATTTCCAGCGTTTGATGAAGCAAAGATTCCATTCGGCTGATTTTGTTGAAGAGCAACGCGAAGTTTTCGCTTTACAAGAGGCAGTAACGTGTCTGAGATATCTCGGTAATCCTGGACAAGCAGTAATATTCTGAGTTGACTACGTGGAGAACCTTCTGGACTAGAACTATTAGAGGAGCTATTGTGCTGACTTATCAGCGGTGTAGAGTGAAAGCTAATGCTTGTGGGAGTATCTTGCTGGCTTCCTTCGAAACTACCCCTCCTGATACCGGGTTGACTTTGATAGTGGCTATGATGACAAAATGCAGTTATTTGCGGTGGCGACATTGAAAGTGGTGAACAAGAGCAGGGACTTCCGTAAGGACTCGGAGAACCACTTCCAAGGGTGAAGTGCTTGCCAGGGCTGCTATTGCTAGTGGTTGTAGCACCAGCTCTGTTGTTGTTTCTACTCGGACTGCTGGTGTTACTGTTGCTGTTTGTGTTTGAATGGCTTTGCACCGTCGGTGTACCAACCGAAGGAAGAGGAGATGATGGGAAGGAGTAAGGTGGGGGTATAGGCACTGATGATTGACACCGCCTCAGTCTTTGAATGGGTGCTGAATGACCGTAAGCTGAGATAAGCGAAGCAGTATTTGAGTTGATGCGCAAATGTTGATCAGATTCTCTCATGAGTTCTTGTTCGCCGAAGCTCATTTGTGTATGCAGTAAATTCGCAAAAGACCCTGCTTGAGCAGATTCTTCACGAATATGAGCTGCTTGCGTGGGCGTTGAGAATTTCTGACAATGACTTAAATCTTTGCCAAATACGGTCAAGGGCTCCGGATTAGAGAAGCCGGGGTTGTGTTGCCCTGATAAGTCGGAATTAACGACGGATTGCCTAAATGGGCTATCGTTTGCAATAGATTTTGTTGGTTGGACTCTATTTTCGTTATTGTTTACAACAGCAACTCGGTGCTTTTTGACAACAACAACCAGAGACCGTCGTTGTGCTCGTGGTTTGTAAAAAATAGCAGTGGTCAAACGGGCTGCCAACCTCTTATAGATTATAGAGTGAGTGTTTAGGTGTTGGCCTTTGTAATGCCGAAAATCGTTATTAGCGGTGCCGAAATGGTAACGGCGTGCGTTTTTGGTGTTAGCTTTTTTTCTAAACGCGAGCCCCTTGTACGAAATAGCGGTGAATTTCAATAAGTTTTTTTCGGTTTGCATTGGATTATCGCAATATCGTATGGTCTAGCGAAAAAAAAAATATATGGGCGCGATGGATTAATTTTCACCAATTTATGATACGTGGGTTTTCGGCGATACGCCAATGCCCAATGAAAGATTCTTGCTGCTTGAAATGCGCAAAACACAAGTCCATATAAGGAGATCAAAAGAACGCGAACAAAAATTTCCAGTATAGTCAAACACCAAAATTACATTAAGTTGGAATTACATCAAGATTTTTCTTTTTCGGGGGTTGTATTAAAGTTGTTAACTTGTTTTTTTTTGTTTTTTTTTTAATGGTCATGTTCAGGATCTTCGGGGTGCAATGTATGGTGCCTTACGTGTTGTATCATTTGATCCAAACTCGGTTTGCAAGGATTCAAATTGTGCTGAATGTCATACATTTGCTGGATTGAATAAGCCATATTGCTACTGAAAGTTCGTTCATATTCGACTCCATCCAAAGTCTTGAAGCGTGCTGTAACGTATTCAAAACGCTCTGCTTGTCTTACGCCATCGCTGGTTCCATCGTTGGTCTCAAGCGCGTGGTTTTTACAAAATCTTGCGCTTTCAACATTTAAAACTACGCGATTACGTTTAGGAGGATGGCTTACAATCCACAAATCGAAAATATCCACGAAAAGATCCTCGCGTTTTACTTCTGTAGTTTGTGTTGTGTGAACTTCGTAATTGTGATAAGAAGGTACACGTAGTATGCAATAGCAAAGTGGTATGTCAATGTGTTGTGCACAAATAAAATCGAATTGTTCGTCTACCATATGACTGATCATAGAGTAGCGAATGTCTCGAAAGTTGAAAGACTCTTGTTCGTTAGGTCTTGTACCCATTGAAAGACAATGTCTGTTGGATGTGCGCAAGTGCTGTGTCAAAGGATATAATAGCGGCTCTGTGACAACACTAAGCGCGTTTGTTGTTGTTGTTGTTGTTGTTGTTGTTGTCGAATATAATGTAGATTCAAAAGGTGTTTTGTTTGCAGCTCTTTCTGCAGTTGTTGGATGCATAACTTCATACATTGCGAGGTAAGCCTCACCCAAGAATAGTAACTGTAATTTCTGGGCTTGAATGTCGTGTTTCATTTCCTCTAGTTTTTTAGCCTTCTCTTGCAACTGTGCTGACAGTAATTTGTCTTGGTCTGATAAACTAAGAGCAAATGCAGAGTTTTGGGCAGCAATGTTGGTGGGTAGTTCTTGTGCACGACCAGCAAAGTTCCATATAATCCAACACGCACAAATAAGCAACAGACAACCTGCCCCCAGTGCCCATACGAGTCGTGTTAAATAAATAATCGCCTGTTCTTGGCTGTTTTTGTTTTGAATTTTAGGCGGTTCTGGTTGTTGTATGATCTCTTTTGTTGTTATGGTGGTTGATGGTGTTGTTGCGACTGATGTAGATAGCTCTTCTTTTGGTGCTTCTACATTTTGCGAGCGGGGATTCCCCCCGTATCTTGCGACAGTAACTGCCGCCTCGAGTACCAACAATTGAGCATTCAATGTAGACCATTTATCTTTCGAAAGACCCGTCTCTTGCAGTTTTTGCATTTCTTCATTGAGTGTTTTTTTCATTTCCTCTAATTTCGATACTTTCTGCTCAGGGCTTAGCATTTGATCAAGTGACAGCGGTAACATAGAGGGATCAGGAGGGGCTGTCAGTGCTTCCATAATCAACAAAAAAAAAGGATTAAACTTCTCCCTGTGTATTTTACTCCTCTTATACAACATAACAATGTTACGAACATAGTTTTTATTAGTTGTTATTTAACAAATTTGAATTTAGACCATGAACTCTGGCGATATTTTACGACGTTCTGCTACTGTTGTTTGAGATTGTTGCATTTTTGGCTGGCTCTGGGGCGACATCGTGCTCGCGTACTTTTGAGTGTCTGGATCAATACCGGCTGCCTGCATGAACCTTCGTCTATGACGCTCGCGCACTGCATTGTCGTCGATATCCTTGTCCATGTGTATCAGAGGGTCTGCATATATGACACCAGATCCAAACACGCTCCGCGGTGCTCTCGGTTTAGCATCCTTGTACTTTTGGTATTCGTAGTAGGCGTTGCGATATGCCATAGTATGGAAGTGCGAGATGATCCCCACGTGTCTATGGGCTTCATAGATTAGAGTCTTTCTGCGGGCCTGTTCAACACTGAGACGGATTCTGTTCGGATGATCTACAAGGAAGTCTCGGCTATAACCAAACCACCCTGCCATAGCCGATAGCAATGTTTCAGCCTCACGTTCATACTGTTGTTCTATCGCTTCGAGCTCTTTGATGTGTTTGCGACACCAACGCACGCGTTCTACATCAGTCATAAAAGGATGGAACTCTCGCATAGTCTTGAGTTTCAGATCCGTGCCATCAGAAAGATCAACTTCGGGCAGATTCGGCACATTCGCTTGTGTTTGTACCGTGTTGCGTTGATTAGGTGTCTCTCCAATGCGTGCGTTACCACCACGGTGTCTGAGGCCACTCTTGTTCTCTGGGTCCAAGTCTCTCTTGTGCGGTGATACATCATCGAGTAATTCTCCTAATAGTGGCAGATGCGCGTCGATGCCTTCTTCGATGGATATATTTGGTACACTAGCCATACTGCGCTCCATTTGGCGTTTCTTGCGTGCGAGACGCGTCTCATTATAGGTCTCCAAGAATGAGTAGCGAGACTCTAGTTCCGCCTTGTTCAAAGCTCTGAATGTCGCCCATAGCTGCCAGCGTCGACGTATAAGCTCGTAGATTGGACTGATAAGGAAGTGTACTATCACGCCATACAGTAAAAGCAGCGCTACGTCATACCAGTGTATGAACCAGCAGACATATTGTCTAAGACTTGCGGTTGCTTTTGGTGGCAACAACAGAACAAAGTCAACTACAGGGGCCAACGGAGGGAAAAGCTTTCCAAGGGTGTAAATTAATATGCTGGGACGCGCAAAGAAGAAGACCTGACCCAAGGGAGTGATAATGAACCACAGATCCAATCCATATGTGAAAGTGAAAAGAACCACACGGAAAGCGTTGATGAGACGATTTGGCGTGGGTAAGAAACACTGCGCAAGGTCCCACCAACCGTTAGTGAATGAACAAGTCTCAGGAAGGAACAGATCCGTGCAAGCAGAATCAGGATCGACTTCGAAAGGTAGTAACTGCTCTCGCAGATTTGTGGAATTAAGGCGACGGCTGCCAATATTCGGTAGACACAAGAAATTACGAGGTGTTGTGGTGTAGCAATCACGTTCAAAAAGAATCTCCAGTCTAATTGCATGTAATTTGCGTTGAGAACCACCGTTTGTACCTCGCTTAATCATAGAGCGCTGGTTTACTGGGTCATCCATGATGATCTCCACTTCGTTTTTATCTTTGATACCAAGGCTACGAAGGTGATCACTCATGAAAGGTCTTGTATCCTTCTCTGGGTCCATTTCTTTGAAGATTTTCATGGGTCCCCATTCGTCCAGATGCGGCATAAGATCGAACAAAAAGTGTTCGGGACTGTGATAGCGTTCATCGTAGATGCCTACTGCTTCTGATATGCTCTTGAAGCCAGTAGCTTGAGTGAACACACTGTTGAGTGCCCATTCCATATGTCCGCTATCAATGTAGCGAATCTTTGCATTGCCTATTGATCTTTCCAGAGCATGAGGTAGTGCAATCGCAAGCTTTTCCCTCTCGAATCGCTCCTCATGGCTTAGTTCGTCTGGTAAGTGGCTTGTAAGTGGCTTGTGTTCAAGCTGACGTCCTCCGACCAATCCAGGGAATATATCATCAATAGTCTTGCCTTTGAGGTGGCTTTCGCGCCATTCCTCGTAGCTTTGGCGGCGTGGAGAATTGTTGACGGGCTTCGTTTTCTCTGTGACGGCGTCAAGGGTTCCAACGGTAACTGGTCTATAAGTTTCAGGCCTTGAGTTTGTTTGTTGTTTTTCTGTGGCCTTGTGTTCGAAGTGAGTCTCGTTTTCTGCGTCATCCTGTATATCTTCTATCGTTATAACAAAATCTTCTGCAGGAGACATGTCTGCTTCGAGGAGGTGCCGTGCTGCATTTCCACGGACAGCACTAGCAGCTTTCTCGGCCTCCTTGTAAGGATCAGCGGGTTCTGATGTTTGAGGTTTGTTATTTTTGCTGTCGCTGTTAGCAGGATACGACCTGGACATTGCATGATAATTGTTCTTATAAACTGCATTGTGCAGAGGGTGATGTTCATGATCCTTTTGATGTAACTCCATGCGCTCTCTCTGTCTAGCAGAGTTCGAGGTACCACTGCCATCAGAGTTTGAATCCCCTGGTCTTCTTGAGAACCCTGGAATTTCGCCAGCTGCCTCCAATCTGCGCAATTCTGCTTCGATAGAATCGAGGTTTGACATCCAGCCATCATAGTCCTTTGGTGTATAGTGCTGAGTAGCAGTTTCGTACATACTCATAACCATGATGTTGGCGCCGCGATCCACAGCCTTAGCTTGATCAATGTCGGGTTGTGCTTCCATTTCGATATATTCTTTTGCAAGCATCTCCTCAATGGTGAGTTTGCTGTTGTAATTCACTGATAGCAACTGGCGCATGGCCATATTGCCGCGGAAGAATGCTGTGAACCATCTGCAAACAGCCACAATGATAAACAGAATGGGTCGGAGGATCTTGAAGAGAGTAACAAACAAAAACTGAACAATTGGAATGATCAAGCGAATCAGACTGAAATACAGCTTCATCAGCGGCACAATCACTTTGATCAGAATTTTCAACACGCTCACACCAGCTTGTAGAATTCCTTTCAGAACCTCGACAAGAATCTGTACTACAAATGTGATCACTTCCATCAGAGCTTGGAAGAGCGGCGGTAGTAAGCTTCCGAGTATTGTAATGATCTCTCTGAAAACGGTCAACACGATGTCGATCACAAAGTAGAATATGAAGCCAATGAAGGGTGTCGATACATTCCAAATTTCGAAAACGATAGACGCGATATCCAATATTAGGTTAATGTACAGAATAAACAAGTCGAGAATTACTTGCAGCACAGGTATCATCTTGTTGATTATGAACTTGAACACCACCGGGAAGAACGCATTGAACAGTAGCAAAATGATATACAACCCTATTGTGATCAAAATCACCTGGTAGGATGCTAGTATTGTCAATATCATTTGCCATATACTTTTGATTGTATCCACTATTGTGTCTATGAGCCATACGAGCGCGCGCCAAGACTTTCGAATCCAATATATGACCCATCCAAGTATTGACGCTTGGAAAACGGTAGCAAATATCGACCCTTGTTCTAGGTCACTTAGTTCTTCCCCTAATTGACCCGGTACCATAAGCATTAACATCAGCAGCGCCAATCGCGGCACTGCGTACACTGCTGTGCTGCGCGCTTGTGGAGCCCATCCGCGTCTTGACCGGTAATCATCTACCTCGCGTCGTTTCTGGTACCACGCAAAGAGCAGAAAAAAGATTGCAAACATTTTATCCCGTGTTATAGACAAAAATCTATCGCTATTGCATCAAAAGGTGTGAAAAAGATGCGTTTTCTTATAATTTATGTATTTTTCTTGTCTATAAGGTCAAAACTTTTTATTCTAATCACTGTTATTTCCTACGATAAATCGAACATTAACATAGAACACAAAAAAATCGTCCATCTCCGTTTTTTTTTAAATTTTTTGCGCCTGGCTGTCTGAGCGTATCAAATTTTGCTACACGCCGACCAGCCGCACGAGAGACACTTCTTGCAACCCTCTTCATGAACAAGTTTTTCGGTTTTGCACTCTGGGCAGTGCAGCTCAGCCTCACGAGAAGCGGCTTGCATCTGAGCTTCAAGGCGCTTCTCGGTCTCTGCTATGCGTTTCGCCAGCAGCTCTTGTCCCTCTGGTGTACTCCAGAATGCGGGGTCCAAGGTGATTGATTTTTGCTTCTGTACTTCCGGCTGCTTCGGAGAGGATTCTTGAACGAGATTCAAAACCTGCTCTTGACGTGAGCCGTCGCGGTACACTGTACAGCCTTTGCAGCCGCTCTCCCAAGCAAGAATGTAGCCTTTTCTAATATCTTCACGTGTGGCGCTGTTAGGAAAGTTGATTGTCTTTGAGATTGCGTTGTCACAGTGCTTCTGAAAGGCTGCTTGCATAAGGATATGATCCTCTGCGGAAATATCCATTGCTGTTACAAAGACCTTACGAATGTGCTCTGGTATCTCCTCGATCTTCTGAACGCTCCCAGCTTTGATGATCTTGTCCATCAGCTCCTCACTGTAACAGCCCGCGTCGCGAAGTGCCTTCTCCAGGTGTTTGTTAACATAGGTAAGCTGCGTCTTTCCATCGAGAATGTTCTTGTAGTAGTAAGCCAATGCAAAGTACGGCTCTACGCCACCGCTGCAGTCATTCGCCATGGATATGGTTCCAGTTGGTGCTACGCAAGTTAGCGCACAGTTGCGACGGGGGTCGTCTGGATAGAATACTGATTGAGGCCAGTTTTCAAACGTTCCACGGGTTTTTGCTCGTGTACGTGACATAAACACACCTGCTTCATTAATAACTTGCATGACGCGTGTTGCTACATCGCGTCCCTCGGGACTGTTGTATGCAATGCCGGCCTTGTAAAGCATATCTGCAAAACCCATGATACCGAGACCCAATCGACGGTTTTTCATAGCGGTCTCGCGCACCTTCTGCACAGGAATGTTGAACGTGTCAACAACGTTGTCCATCATTTCGAAGCCAACGCAAGCAATGCGTCGCAATTCTCTCCAGTCAATCGACCTGTCAGAGTCTACGAAATGCTCGAGATTGATAGCTCCCAAGTTGCACACATCGCCATCGTGAAGAAACTGTTCACCACATGGATTGCAAGCTTCAATACGACCGCAGCCCGGAAGTGGGTTTGCAGCATTAACTGTGTCAAGGAATACGCAACCAGGCTCTCCTGTGCGCCACGCAGAGTCAAGAATCTCGTCAAAGATCTCAGCTGCAGTCATTTTGACTTCCTTGATATCCGTGGTAATAAAGTCTTTTGTGCGGCTAATGCGTCTGGGATTGTAATCTTTGCCGTCAAATGTACAGATCCATGGGTCTGTGCTGCGTTCTTTCACCGCCTTCATAAATGAATCGGTAAGACCAACAGAAACATTGAAGTTCTTTAAGTCGCCTTCTCTGTCTTTACAGTGTATGAAATCCAGAATGTCTGGGTGTGTGACGCTCATCACAGCCATATTCGCGCCGTGGCGGTTCTGTTGCTTGATAACGCTAAACATGCGGTTGTAGGCGTCCAAGAAAGATATCGGACCAGATGAACTACCCTCTGAGCTGATCGTCGGTGCTCCTGCAGGGCGCATTAAATGTAGCGGAAAACCGAGGCCAGATCCCGCTTTCTGTAACAAACCCGCGTGTTTCAAGGTTTCCAGAATCGACTCCATGCTGTCTTCGATATGAAGCACAATGCAATTCGGTTGCAAATTATTCTCTTTGTTGGCTAGAGTGCGGCCGGCAGGTGTGAATTTTCCTGTTGCTAGGGCGCTGTAGTAAATCTCTGCTGCGTTTACAAAATCTTTCCGAGATCCGTCCTTCGATTCCACTCTAGCAAGGTTCTCTGCTACTCGTATGTACATGTCATAGGGTGTTTCCTTTTTCCATTGGTCTTGTGGGATGTTGGTTTCGGGAATAGGGCGCAAATACCGATTGCTCATCACACGAAGAGCATTTTCAGAAATGGGACGGCACAATAATTTGCTATAGAATGGAGTAGTGCGTGAGCGATAATCGTATTCGTCTTCCCAAATGAAAATCCCATCTGCACGGACTTTTGCTCTTGTTATCATGTCTGCGTAAAGATGGCTGGGACTATTTTTTTTTTTGGTGGTCGAAGACAATAAGCAGTGTTTGTTGTGGGTTGAAAAACAAGCGCCACACCGAAGATTTATGCTAGAGAAACAGAACTGTTTTGGTCTCTGTGACCCAAAACTGATCTGAGCTAATAGGGAAATTATTCCCTTTATGGAAGTAAAAAAAGTCTGCTGACGTTATTGGTAAATGAAATACATGGATCTATTACTTGTTTGCCCTATTGTTTTTTTTTTTGATTTTTTTTGGTAGGTGAAGGTAGACGAAACACTGAGCGGATTACTTGCCACTGTTCTTCTTATTTGCTTAATAAATGTGAATCTCGATTTAAACAATGTATTCACTAGGAAAAAAAAAATAATAAAATCTATGCAAAACGCATGGGAGATGCAGACTTCCAGTATACACCACCACGACAAATTCAACAGTCACGCCAAACGGTTGATACTTCCACAGATGAAGAGAGATCATTTTTTTGCGAGTGCTGTGGTAGCGATCTTCTTGATGTTACTCAGTTTATCCTCTGGAGAAATTTTGTCTGGTTCTGTGAATACTGCAGCCGTCCCAGTGGCTTGTTTGGTGGGGCCGAATTCCACATACTTGACGATCCAAGATGGACTAGATAACTGCAACGGCGGTATGGGCGCCATTGTTTTGCAACTTGAAAATTGGACATTCGTTGAGAATATTACTGTGGGCGCTGGATTAGACTATGTCGAAATGGAACCACAAATACCTATGAACGTACCTCAGCCTTACTATGAGAACACCACGGCAAGAATAGCGTCAGTTGGTATCAAAGTGCTTAATCCGTGGACTGCTTTCAAGTTTCGTGGTTTGGCTATCGACGGTATGAGACAGAATGTCTCCCTTTTTCATCCTCGTCTGACCAACAACAACGTCACACTCGAGCAATGCTATCTACGAGAGTTTAGGGGGAATTCGTGTATCTCCATAGAAGCATGTGAAGAGCAAGTGATGATTACTGTGCGTAATACGCGTTTTGAGCGTGTATGGGGCTCTGCTATCCATATCCAAGGCATGGAGAGTTACATCATTGAGAATGTCACACTGGGTCGTGTAGGAGGCTACAATAACCGATCAGCTCTTTACCTCAAGATGAGTTGGGTCTCGCGCGGTGTAGCTATTGTGAAGGATGTAACCCATTATCTGCTCTACAACAAGCGAGCACTTTGTGAAACAATTTACGACCCATATTCCATGGTCATATGCAGAAATGGTACAGCGCGATGCTATAGCCGTTGGCAAACCGAGCTCGCGGGATCTTGTCAGTTGATAAATATTACTGTAGTCAATGAGACTGATAGCAGTAGTAATTTTACTGTGCAAGACTATGATCCCACCTGCCGAGTATATCTGCCTTGCACGTGCGCACCGGTTCAGTTTGTCAATGATCAGACAAACCTTGTGGAAACCTATTACGTTGGAGACGTATATTATTACACTGGGCTTAGGCTACCTTGTGTAGTGATAAACGACCAAGGCGGTCCTCCAGTAAACGTCAATGGCAATTACACACTATTAGGGTCGCTACAAGGAGTTTCTCCAGCTTCATTAGAAATACCTACTAACGAGATTGGTGATCCTCCGCCTGTAAATGAAACAGGTTGGGGTCTTGGAGTGATTGCCATCAGAACTGGAATCTTCGTACCACCGAAATTGCCAATTATTAACGAAACATGCACGAATGATACCAGCACGAACTTCACGCAAGTGTGCGAAAATGTCACCGTGGGTTTCATGTTACAGAATCAATTCAATAACTCGCAGTTGAATATGACTACATTGGAGTTGAGCACCAATAGCTCTTGTTTCTGCAACTTCACGGATCTGCCACCGCCACCCTTGTTGTGTGATTATGATATACCTATTGAGCAGAAGACCAACATTGGACTGTACAATCTGACGGTGCCTAATGGAACTTTTGGCATACGATGCAATGAAAGCGTTACGCTGTGTTGCACCGACGCGGTTTGTAATAATTATACGCAGTGTGCTTGTCCTATCCAGCCAGATTTCACGTCAAACGCATTCTATAATCAAACTGGAGAATACAATCAGACCTCACTCGATCCTATACTGCAGCTAATATACAGTCAGAGTATAGCTTACGCAATAGCAGACATGCCGTCTAGATCTGATCTGGATATTATGATCTATAATTCGCTTTACTCTAGTCCTCCGCCATCCAATACCCCATCTAATCATACTATACAACTTCAAGATTTATGGCCTGTGCTTCTGTTGATTTTCAATGCTGACCAGGACTGTCTCGTGTCCGGTACCTGTCCACTACCAAAGGTTGGAGAATGGACCACAAGAATCAACTTGTTTTGCGAGCAATCAAATAAGACTCTTCAGTGCCCGTGTGACGAGCTTTCTTTGATTAAGATGCTCATCCCTTATGATGTCTCCAATTTTACTGCTGGTTTGGAGATTGATAACATACCTGATAACGCTTCGAGCGTAGTGATCACAAACAATATTTTCCAACAACTGCCATTTGGAGCTATTATCAATCGTGTAACGCACGCAAAGATTGTCAACACCACGACACTAGAGCCTTACTACTTTGACGAGCTTGCGGTATTGCGCGAAATTTATCGACAGGATAATTACTTCAACGGAACACAGCACGATATGGCTTACGGAGGCAGGAATGGAAACGAGACTCTAGGCACGCGGCGTTTCTGCGATCGTCTCTGTCCCATGAAGTTCACTGATCAGTCAGAGTTTGTGTGTATTGTAGACAACAGCGCTGGTCAGCCGCTGCCTAATAGTACCTATCTCACGGTTGGTGATGCTGAGGATGCTGGGTGCAAGAGTGTGCTGCTAGTTGGCACAGAAAACTTTTACACCGAAAATATTGTATTTGGGGGTGGAATTGAGCATCTTTACAGCACCAGTGATGCCGTTATTGTAGGAACGCACGAAATCCGAACAGACAAGCTGGACTTTCGTGGCGTCACGTACTTTCATCCGGGGGATGAAGCTGTGCCTTTGTTCACGCGTTATACAAGTATGGAATATTTGTGGTTCAGGAACTGCTGGCTTGACGGCGGAGGCGTTCGCGGAGCAGGCATTTTGAATCGTGCAGAAGAAAATTTCATTGGCAGCTTAGTCTTCAACTATACGCACATCTCGAATTGGAACTTTATAACAGTTTCCGTGAAAGATATTCTCCAATTTCACGTTCATTACACCTGGATCGAAAATACTATTGGTAACTCCTTGGATGTGGAATATGTTCTAGAATTCCAGCAAACCGAAACTTACTTGCAAAATGTACGTGGTGGTAAAGGATTACGAGGCGTACCACTTTTCCGATACAAGAGTCAAAATGGTGATAGCAGTTGTACCCTGGAAAGCGGAGCGTTGTGCAAGTTTATTAATAATATTCAGGATGTCGACATCACTGCAGAGGACCACTTTGATATTTGCTACCAGTTTATAGGTGGTACCTTGCCACTGGACTTGCTGCGCGGTAACAAGTGCGTGAAAGCTCGTGCAGGAATGAGCTTCCGCGATGTCTCTAATGTGCGCTTCGATACACTCGCCCCCGTGATTATAAACAATCCCATGATCAGACCCTCAAACTTTCCCAACTCTTTCGTACTCAACCGCATTGCTCTCAATACCGGACGTGTCGGTGTATCAAACAATGGGATATTGAATCGGTTCTTCCGTGCTGTGGGTATCGCGGACTTTGTATTGGATATCTACTATTATTCTACTTTTTCTGGAGGATACTACAAGGCTGCTCGCAACTTCCAGTGCAACTTCCCCTGTATTGCTGTTCTAGGTCAAGAAGTTGAACAGAAAACATGCGAAGTGAACATGAACTACGACAATGATCAGGTGGATCAGTACGGCTATGAGACATTCCACAATTTCACTGACGTTGGCTATTACTGTCGGGTTTCCACTGACCCGAACGCTTTCTCGCTAGAGATCTCAGCTAATGCAACGGGTTGGGGAGGTGGGCGCTTGGGTGTGGATCAAATAGAAGCATTGTTTCCGATGCAACTGCACTCTATTGTTGCCGATAAGGAATTAGCAGATCCCGACCTCATGCCTCATGGATCTTGCTATCCACGATTCGTAGTTTATGGAACTGGTCATCAACTTATCGCAGAAAGCTGGTACGCCGAGGATATAGAGTGGCGCGTCAGAGATCCGGTTTTTGGTGCGCATATGTTCACCACATTAGCAGAAGATTTTCCCGTTTATAACGTGACCTTCAAACGTTGTACATTTGACGCGATGAACCGCACTGCAAAGTCTTTTTCGCGTGCTTTGAATCTTGTCATGGGAAAAGACTTTTCTAAGGAAGAAGCAGAGACCGAAGAAGGTCCAAGACGCATCAAGACAAAATTTGTGAAAGACCAGTCTGTTCTTCTGGATGGTTGCATATTCCGTAACTTTAACACTTACCAACAAACTGTGGTTGATGAAGATGACCCCACCGGTTTGAGCCTGGTGAATGTATCTGCCGTCGATTTCCCCTATACAGATCCCGTTTACATCGAGTTTCTAAACGTCGTGGGCTGCAACACTGAAGCTCAGGTGTTAAACACAATATTCCAGGACGTAGATCGTACTGCATTAGACATTCGTTATGCAGATATCACTACTGTGTACAACACCTCGTTTGCAAACTGCAGTGGACGAATTCCAAATGTTATGTCATGCGTATCAATCGCGGGTAATAAGTTCCAACCTGGGTCGATGATCAATTTCACTTTCAACAATCACACTCAAGACAAAGAAGTTCTATTTCCTACCACTAGTCAAATACGAACTGTTTGGGCTGCGGCTTACTGGTTCAAGAATTTGCCTCTAGATGGTGTCTGGTATGTTCGAAACAACACTGCTAATGGACTGCCTATTGGAATGCGAATATCTGGTATTGAAAAGTTTACGCTGGTTCAGAATCTCGACCCTGCGAATTTACCTCGATTTTTGGACTCAGTGGACGAGATCAGAAGAAACTGCTATCAAGGCAACGAGGGGATCAACGGAACGATTTATGATATATACTATGGAGAGCCTTATCAAGACTTCTCCGGTCCCTTTGACTATTGCAACGAATGTTGCTTACCACCTCCTCCGTTACAGTGCTCAGTCAGCCTAACAAATGTGACTCATCGTTCACATCATCCGTATTTTGGAACGCACTTGTTTGACAACATACCCGCTGCTCGTGCCAACTGTCAAGCAGTGACACAACAGATTCGTGTTGATCCCAACACTCCATTCACGCCATACGTACTTACAGTCAACGATTTGCTGCCTTTGACACATTTCTCTTGTAATAACAGCCTTTCTAACAGCACCAATGGAACCGTGCATTTTATTGGGTCAGGACCGATTGGCATGGGCGTAAATGATTATAGTGGTCCACCTGCAGAAATCCATGGTTGCGCACATACGCTAGATGATTGCAGATTGCGTATGGAGAAATTTGTATTCAAGCGATCGAGCTGTTTTGTTCCTGGAGCCCCTATCTGGAATCAGACTACAACTTTAGACCCACCTACGGCAATACGGTTAGAATTAGTGAATAATACTTTTGATGGGATGGGATCAAACTTCCTTGCGATAGGTGGTGTTATGGACAACGAAACGCTCATCAAGAACAATCGCTTCATTAATCACAATGGAATCGAGATTGTGGAAATCCAAGGGCGCAACTGTAGCACAAACTTTACGATTGAGGGCAACTACTGGCGGGAGGCAATTGGCACAGCGCTGAATGTGAGCATATTTGGTGGCATTAGGGTATTGAAAAACAAATGCGAACTCTGTGGCTGCAGGACAACAGACAGAAATGCAGTTTTCAGAATAGCTATTTGCATGCCAAACGGCACTACCAATCATAAACTCATCATACATGATAACGAAGTGACTCAAGACGCAAATGTTTATCCAATTATCACAACACCCGTTTTGGAGGGTGGTTACTGCAGTGCTTATTGGATCGATCCTGTTCCGGATGACCTAATGCACGTAGAAATCTGGCGTAATGGTGGCTCGGGATTCCCGGCGTGTTTGCGGTTAAACAATATGCCTGACGACTCTCCATTAACAGACCCGAAGAAAAAGCTACGTCGAATTGCGAATAACGATGGCAATGTTATCTGTGAGGCCACTTCGCGATACTGGATTGTGAATGCACATCCCACATTTGACACTACAATAGACTCGAATCCTGATCGTTGGCGTGGAAAATTCTGCACTGATGGGTGCCCTATAACCAACGGGTTGATCGTGGGATTCTTGGCCGTAATCCCTTTGTCTTTTATTTTCTGTTTCATCATGTACGTTGTGTGCTGCAGACCAAAGCCCTACCAAGCACGTACTTACTACTCAGCTACAATGCAAAGACCAGTCTATACAGATGGTGAACGACTCAACGGCGTTTACGGCATAGATGAGGATAAGATTATCGCTCAGCAAATAGCACTGGATCGTGCGCAACGAAGGGCTGATGCACAAGCAGCTGCACGCGAAATGTCAGATCTCTAGTGAATAAAGAAATTGTAGAAAAAAAAAAATAAACCATTATTTATTGATTATATGACTAGCTGTTGATAATAACAAAAACCCCCTGTAAATTTTACTCTATTATTCAATAATAGGGCCATTGTGATATATAGGCATATTAGGTGTTAATCTAGACCTGTATTAAAAACAACAGACTCGTGTAAAGGTAATTTGCAGGGGAACCAAAAAAAATAATAAAACAAAAGCTTCATACCTTAATAATAACAAATCTGTAGGCAGTTTATCCAACCCGACAAGAATTGACCCTTTACCGCGATGGCCGCTGTCACCGCTCAAGGGACTATATCCGATGACGCCGCCTTGATGGATCAGAATTTGATCCTTCGTGCTGCTGGCAGAAAACTCGACTTTTGGGGTCTTGCGATCGATGGATTCATGTGGCTGTACGGAATCACGGCGTTCATTACCTGTTTGTTCGCATATTCGTTAGCGTTCTGGCAACTCGGTCACAGTTGGACTTGGGACTTTGTGAGATTGTTCACGCCCGCTTTGTTGGGCATTTTCCTGATTCTGGGGCTATATGTCCTGGTATTCTACAAGCGATTCTTTCTTTTGTTGGTGTTCTTAGGCATGTTGGCTGTCATTTGGTTGTATCAAGTATTTTGTCTTGGTTGGACCGGAATCGCAGATTGGGCAAGTGGTCACTGCAAAGACACCCTCTGGTGTGCAAACATTCACACCTTTGATGATGTCGGCGGTCTGATTGTACTTGGACCTCGTGACAACAGTAATGCTCGTTTAGAATTCAAGTGCTATTTCTTCTTCCTGTTGGCTATGATTCTAGAGGAACCTGTCATCGGCGCTCTTGCTTTCTTCGTTCATTACGTATACATCAATCGCAACATCGCTTTGAACGTTAATAATCGTGGTCGATATGTCAGTTTGCAAAGCGATATGAATAACAACAGAGAAGAGGCCCAACCCCTTCTCATTGCAGAATCCGAACAGCAGTTCACTCCTCATTCCGGTCCTACGGGCTATTACATGCCGCATCAGCAGCACACGATTCAACAGATTCAAAACACCTACATCGCGAATGCTCCTTCTCATCATCCGCCGAGTTTTGGTGCAGATCCATACAAGACTGCTTGAAACCAGTACACAATGTAATAAAGCCTAATAGATTAAAAACAAATTTAAAAAAAAAACAAAGCGAAATCCACCCTTTTTTTAACTATTTCCCATGGATCAAGATTCCCGTTCATACTAAAAAAGGAATGTATACTCACTAAACTGGCTGAGTGCCAGTTTAGCGAAGTTTTGATTCTCTCTTTTTCATTTTCACAAAAGCCCAGTCCACATCCACTGCTTTTTTTGGAATAAATCTATTGCTTTTACTTTAGAAGAAAACAAAAAAAAAATGTCACGCGTAAATGTCTCAGAATTGCTAGAAGAAAACAACCGCCTCTTGAAAGAGCAAGTAGCTAACCTTAAATCCGAAAACGCCGCATTGAAGGAGGCATATAATGAAATCAACTCAAAGTACGAAAAGTTACGCGAAAAAGTGAAAGATTATCAACAAAATAAGAAGCAAAAGGAGAAAGTCAAGGACCAGAATGGTGGTGGTGGTGGCAAATCGGACGACGGATCTAACAATAACAAGAAGACAAAGAACAAGCAGTCCAAAACTTCGGATGGCGAAGGTGATGATAAGGCTGCCAAATCACCAAAGAAGAAGACAAAAAACGAGGCTAACGAGTCGGAGGACTCGAAGAAGACGCGCTGCTGCACCGTATGCAAGAAGCCCTTAGCCAAGTCTGAGGGATATGATCACACGGACTGCAACGCCGTCAAGGCCGCTTTGAAAGCCGATAAGCAGATGCACCAACAACAAAAGAGCTCTTGAAGAAAACAAAACGAATGGACTATGTGAATTGGACATATTCTCTTTTTTTTTGTTTAATGGATAGAAAAATAAAATAAACATTGTGTTTCAAGAATTAGGATTGCGATCTGGGGCTATTATTTTACATGGATTTTGATGCGTTGAACAGCACCATCTTTTTTCGCAGCCTTTTTGTTTGTAGGTGCTAGAGGATTGCCTGCTCTTTTGCGTTGAGGTAATTCGTCCGATGACAATGAAGATGAGCTTCTGTCGCTGATTTCTTCTTCTTCGTCATTCTCCTTTTCACTAGAGTGTGATGAAGAAGAGCCCGACGACTTTTCGCTTTGATCGTTATCTTCTTCAGCTTCGTCAATTAGCTCTTGAAGAACATCAAAACACACTTGACATATGTGGTTTATATGACCGGGTAAGTACCCATCATCACCGACAGCCTCGCATTTTTCACACATTTCCTCCCCGCATTGATCACATACAGCAATACTAACGCAATTAGGGCATTTGAATTCGCCACATTTTTCGCACGCAGAAGCGCATTCATGACAAAAGTTGTTTGGCTCCGACTTGCCGCATTTGCTACACGACACACCAAACTCTACGCAGTCGCTGCAGTATACATCTAGACAGCCATCACAATAATAAACGCGCTTAGATTCTCCACCAGAATACAAGCACGCGATTTTTCCGACGCAATTAGAGCAACAAGGTATTGCGCATAGTTGGCAATGGTTAAACGACTTGTTGACATCGTCTGGTAACTCTTCATCACCGCAAAAATGACATGATACGACTTCACTGTCATCGCTGTTGTTGCTGCTGCTACTGCCGCTTTTTTCGTCGTTTTTAGGTTGATCTTTCAAAGACATTTCGAAGCTCGCTGCAACGAGTGCCACTAATGCGGATGTTCGTGCCGTGGTAAGTGGGTCTTAGAGCCTTTTTATAAAAATGATGTCTATCCTTATGCTACCCCTCCGTAATAACGAGTGGCACGATTAATATTACCACGCTAAAGCACACAAAAAATAAATAGGTGGTAAGGAGGCTTGTTCGGGCTACTTCCTTTTTGGGATCGAGTGCTTCGATTGGTCTTCTCAGCAAAAATGGGTGGTTGCCTTACTTGTCACACAAAAAGATAATATATGGATTAGTATGATATTGGCACTACCGATAGATAAGCATTGTGCAGAAACTTGAGGTCAGGATTACAAGGTATGCGAATGAGATCACATGTTGTGGTTTTTTTTTCATTGCTTTACTATTTCTCTTTTAACATGATGAAGCAAAAGGATCGCACACTGATTCGCTTTTTTTTGCAACTTTCCTTTGTTTTTTTTTTGTCACTTTTCAACTTTCTGTTTCTTCTTTTCTGCCCGTTCTCGTCTTATGGTCCATGATTTATTGCGTGGATGTGTAAGATTCCATGCACACAGGACTAACGCAAGTGATAGGATAACCAAAGCCAAAACACATAGATTTGTTACCCAATTAAGTGGGTCGCGGTGGTCGAAATAGATCGGAAGAAATCGCGCTACAACGGCCGTGAAGTACACCGACGCAGCTAGGTAGGAACTCCACTCCAAAATAGTTAATGATGTCTCTGTCATCCATGCATATGCGACTATGAAGCCGTATAAGCAATACGGTAGAGCCGCGAAAAACATCCATAATACTAGTCTACCATCCAAATCGTACACACCAATAAGTATTGCTATCCATATGAGAGCAAGTTGGGCCCAAAGAACACCACGCATGTCTTTGGTCCAATGGATGGTGCTATCCCAAAGCATCGCTAGCTCAAAATTTTCGGCTTTTAGTCGTTTTATATTTTCTAACATTTGTGCACGTAGATTGCGAAATCCAACTGGAAAACCTTCGGCGTCGACGGCAACAACCTCGCAGTGTACAGAAGAATCAGTGGTCGTTTGTTTCTTGGGTGGCGAGGCTTGCTGTTGCGGTAAGCGGCTTGAATAAGTATTTGTATTATGGACTTCGTGGTCCTTTTCTTTTTCTTGTTGTTGTTGTTGTTGTTGTTGTTGCTGCTGCTGTTTGTCATCTTCATTATCTTCATCTTTCTCGTATAAGAGTCTCATCATTTCAATGGACTGATCTTTCTTTTGTTCAGATCCCTTGAACCGAAACTCCAACAAACTCGAAGCCCCTGTATTTGACATATCACTCTTGTGATTTAATTTCTTGTTTGAAACAAATCGGTAAGTCTTTCCCCTTCTAAGGGAAACGATGACAATCAGATAGTCCTTTTTTCTGATTTTTCTTCTTTCTTAATGTTGTCACATCCATAATATTGTTGTTATACTTGCTTATTACACTATGGTCTCATCCATGAATGACATAAATGTCACTTAGAAAACTCTCAAACTGATACAAATTTTTTTTTTCGTTTTTCTTTCCTCTAGGTTTCATAGTGGGACAAAAAATACTCGATTATGAAATCAAATTCGGCTTCTCTAAGGCGATCTGCAGCAGATGTGTCCAATCAAGAATATCGTTGTAAAGACGACATTTTGCGTAAGATGTCATGGATTAGACTGCCTGCTCCTCAAGGAGTGCAGTACCTCGACGAAGAAGCGGCCGATCGTTTCGAGCGCTTAGAAAAACGACAAAAGAGCTTAAAACCCGAAGATATCGAAACAAAGGCGACGATGATTCGTAATCAAATTGCTGCACAAGAGCAGATTATTGTCGGTCAGATCACAAAGTGGTGGACTGAGAAGATTCGTACGCCAGTTTCTGAAGACGTAATTTATAAGCGTGGTTGGGAGGGCACTCTAGGTGGAGAAGAGTCGCTCATATGGGAAGACATAAAATTTGCGCGGATCGAAACCATGGAACTGAGCTCTTTTGTTTATGAGCCCGCTATGTTATATGCGCGTCTGTACGCAGGTCACAGTTGCGTAGTTTTCTATTGGATAGAATCGGGAACGTCGAGTGCCGTGAATATCATTGGTATATTCTACCCACGCGAGCCAGCAACACGTGTCGATTGTGCTACAGTTCCTATACAAACCCTATTGCATAAGATTCCATGGATCAATCTCAATTATGCTCTTAGACATAAGGATGCTCTCCCTGAAGATCACTGTCTTATCACTGGCGCAACAAGCTTCGTTGCCTTTGAGCGAGAGTACCACCAACAGGTCAGCTCCAGCGGAAAACAATATGCGAATCTCTTCACTGCCGCAAAGATGAGCGCTGATGATGGCAAAACGAATTTCATTCGTTTGTATGCAGAAACTGTTATGAGTCTCTACGCACAGCTCAACGACCCTAACTGTTCATCTACTTCGCCTCAAATGACGACTGGTGTTCCTGAAGTACGATTCTCACATGGATCACAGACCGAAGGATTTGTTGTGTCAAACTATCTCAAGAAGTTGGACCTATCATTTCATGAGGATCGCTGTGCAGACTACTTGAATCGGGTGCTGTTGGGTTTATATGCTATTTTGTGTTCTCGGGCGGACCCTGCGTTTGCTGCCGAGCTTCTGAGAGCTGAGGCGTGTATACTGAGCGCTAGAATCAATGCCCTCTGGCCTAGAGAAGACAACACTAGGAATGTGTTACTAAGCAATGGGCACATTTTTCACGAAGAAGAGAATACATATGGCACAGCAGAGAAGCTGCGTGATTGTCTTTCTCCTTCTATCATGGATGCTGAACGCAGTCTACCCTTGAGTGAATTGCCCGAACTCGAAGAGGTTAACAATAATCACGCCGCGAAGAGCAAGAAGAAAATGCAGCCAAAGCGCGAATTTAGATTTTTAAATTCGCAAAACAAGGTCCAGAAATATTACACTGAATTGTCCAACCAAGGCACTTCTGTTCTCTATGCGCTCATCCCAGAAGAACCAGAGGAAGGGGATGTCAATTGCAACGATACTCACAAAAATGAACCGAGTGAGATTCACTTTTTGGACAACTTATTTCTGACTGCTTGTGCCTGGCGTAGAACCGCTGCTAGAAAATCATGTATAGCTCTTAGAGGAAGACCTAGCGAGCCAAAAGCCGAGAAGATGTTCGGCTTACTTACAAATGTCGAGAGTATCCTCACTGAAACACTCCCTCTGTCTGGTAGTAACGGCAACAGCATGAAACAAGTTCTCATGGATGGAACTCCTGTCAGAGTTTATTTTTATGTCGATATAAATGACTATCAGACCGCATCGAAATGCGAATTCGATTGCGACGCTCGTGCTGCTGTCTTATGCCCTCTTCTGTCAGCAATCAGATCGCTCTGGGACTTCCTAAGAAACAAAACCGTGAAGATTGTCAACAATCGCAATGGCACAGTCCAATTGGCTGGTGCTCTTAAAAGTGGCAATAATGCAGGAACTACCAGCAATAGACAGTCTTTCAGCTTATATGCAAATACGCTTACCTGTCCTCCTTTGTTCACGCTGGACGATCGCACGTTCCATGAACTTATCGATAAGCGCGAGAAAGACTTTTCCGAATATATGGAAGAGTTTTTGGCTTCACACGCTGAAATCCGTTCTTGCAATGGATACACCTACAAACTAGTTTGCTTCAAAAACTGGGTGGTTACGCAGCGTAGCGCGTTGTATACTTTAATTTCCCTACTTTCTACGCAAGCAGCGATTGGAGCTTCTGGATTGAAGATTTTGACTAACCCTGAATTGTATGAAGAGGGTTCTGAGTTTGCTTACTTGCCTATCAGAAGCACGGATGATAGCACAAGTAGCAGCAGTAACAATCTATCTAACGGAGCTCGATCTGAACCTCTAATCATTCACCCATATATGTCTGCAGCAGCAGTTTCTCAAACTGTGAACATCAAATCGTTAGAAGGCATAATGGAGTTATGCAAACGCATGAAAGAAGACGATCTACGCCGACGCCGTGAGAAGTTGAATGCTACACCGATTTTGAACGCACGAGAGGGTAACATGGATCTAGCAGTGAAGCGTTCGGTACATACCTTTATGAAATATTACTCGGAGCATCGCATGCCAAAACGATTTATGATCGTTCACAAAGAAGAAATGAGTCACGACATTTCTAGCCTATTTGATTTCGCATATCTGGATAAGACACAAACCGCTCTCATTGAAGATGAATCTACTGGGGCTGTCACTGCCGCGCCCTCTGCTGCGGCAAGTGAAGTTGAAGACGACTGTTCCTCTGTTGTAAGCGAGACTCGATCCAGTTATTCGGAATCAACGAGTAGTAATATCACAGGAACCAGCTCATCGACCGATAACCCGACAGATAATCGCGCAAAACATCTTATTTGCGGCTGGACCGGCAAAACGAATGATCAGTGCGACACTTGCAGCAAAAAGACGGCGCAAGTTTGGGGGTGGATGATTGAAGAGGACAAGGAAGATCAAACATTACCACATTCTCAAACAGCAAAACGTCAATTAGTCATGTTTCAGTATCTGCATTACAAACAAGTTGACAAGTATCTATTTGCTCATTACCTCCAAGATCTGCGCAAACTCAAGGCTGCTTTGGATTCGCTTTCCAACTCTTTAGCAAATAGAAACTCTCTTTGGCGTAATACACGCGGACCTTCACTCAATGAAGTATGTGACGAGCTTGCTGCAAGAATGGGCTTTTTGGAAGCGTGGAAGATTGCTAAAGAGGCTCTGGATAACCAACGCCGTATGGTCAATGAAAAGCTCGTGGAGCGACAAACAGACCGCGCCTTTGCGGATCTAATGATTCAGTTTCAGCAAACAAACGAAACAGAAGAGTACGATATAGGTCAGAGTGGCACTGAGGCAGAGAAAGCCGCTAAGAAGGAACAGACCTTAAAGTCAGGAGCGAATGAAACCCGCTTCGAACCGCTGCAAATCGAGGCTATGAAGCACTTGATCGCAAAGGATGTAGAGGGATTCGTAGATCAGTTGCCGAATATATCCATCAAGCACAGTAGTAGCAACCCAAGCAGAGAACTGCGTTACGGCAACAAGGGCTCTCTCGCTGTCCATCTCGATGAAAAAATGTACGCTCGTGAAGACGGCAATATCGGATATCAGTACAAAGGCAGCTGGACTTCCTTTGGCGACGTCGGCTGTGTGCGAAAAGACATTATCGATTTAGTCAGGTTTCAATGTGGTGTGAATTTTCGCCATGCATGCTTTTACTGTTTCGATTATTTGTGCAAGAAATACGGTCGTGAAGATGTGGCAAAGATCTTGGCAAATGCTGGCGAATACCTTTCACAAGTTTTGCCTGCCGTTTTTGAGCCTAATGGACAGCGAAAATCAGCTGAGACGCTTCCAGGAGGTGCACTAACAGTTGGCGGTGGCTCTAAGTTACTCGCTCAGGCCAAGACCATAGCAGAATCTGTCGCCTCTCTATGCACACTGCTCGAGAGGGCCGAACCTAAAACATTAGCAAAAGCTGCGAGAATCTGGAAAGAGGCAAACAATTTTGTGGACACGATTGGAGAACGTTATCTGAAAAACTCACGCGCTATTATTGACCCGCGTAAACTGCGCCTATCGTGGCGTTTTCACCGTGCCGTGGTAAAATACAAGAAAGATTCTTTCAAGTTATCGGTCAAGAGAAAGGCATTGGAAACTATGGAACGCGGTGGTTTACGTGCTGTTAATCCTGATGATGAGCAGTTGGAAGACAGCGAAGCATTCCATGGATCTATCAGAAATAATATGCTTGGTAAAGCAAGCACTACTGCGAAAACTCAACAGCAACAACAACAGCCTACCTTCAGCCTGACTGAAACGCGTCCCGTACTTGTGCTTCCAATTTATCACCCTACACGCGTAACACGCCGTGAAGAAGAGAGTATAGACCATCTGATGGGCATACACGTGATTCATATTGATCCAATTACCGAGCAAAAGGACGAAGAAGTCGAGGTCATCAAACGCACTTACGGCACTATGCTCCCCTTTGCCTTGATTCGCTGGGCAGATGAAAAGCCTAGAAACGACCTGCTAAACTTTAATCCTCACGGTGTGCGACAAGCAATATGCGAGGGGCCCGAGACTGGCCTCACTGTAGCTTCAGTGTTTACAGATATTACTGTGCGTGCTGCACTTAGTCTGCGGAATATTGGAAATTACGCACGACCTGTTGCACATTCCGACGAGCCGTTGTTAGTGCTAACTGATAACGACTCTAATAAGAAAAATCGTGACGCTCTCCAAGAAGAGCTCACCAAATTATACTACCGCGGGTATACGCGCCTGTTAGTCTGCACTCCAGGCGATTACAAAGATTTCAACGAAATCGCCAAAGCCAACCGAACTACGTACCCGGATATCATAAAACAGCAAGTCCATGCTGCTACGTTTTTTGTCCCAGAAAAAGAGTCACTCGCTAAGAGTTTAAAATAAATTTTTTGTATTAAAGCAAAAATAAGACAGTAAAGTAATCAATCTCCTTTTTTTTGCAAACACATGGGTCAGAGCGCTTCTTCTCCTTCTAACCCAAAAAAAGATATAGGAGAAAATGACCCCCTTCAGCAACAGCAAAGAACGGGCTCGTACGGATCGCCGTTCACAGGCAACAATAGTGCTCGCGGTTACGGCTCGATGAATCGCGACGTTCTTCTCAACATCTCACGCGGAGGAAAAGTAGCTACTATTGACGCCCTTTCAGAAATGGAGTTTGCCACACCATCTGCTCTGATACTACAAGCAGATGAAGCACCTTCTGCACATCCTCCAGGCAGTACGCTAAAAAAGAATAAAAATGGCTCGAACAGCGGTGTTCACCTGTCTGAATTCAAGTACAAAGCGCGTTTAGACCCAAGATTTGATGAAATGTTCAAGCTGATTCGCGAAGCTGCTGCAAACACAGACATTAATATTATGATTGTCTGTCCACCTTACATGGGCATTGGGTATTTCATTCAGTGGGTTTCATCGATAACTGGTGCCCGTGTAGCGCGCTTACCCGTGGAGTTGGAGAAGGCTAACACGGGCCTCCGCGAATCATTCAAAAATTCATCTGGAATCAAATACAATTTCTCAGTATTGAATTCGTTGATAGTGGACAAATGTACGCGCTATCGTATTCAGTATAGATACCTACGTCAACAACAGCAGCAGCAGCAGCAACACGCCGCTATGAGAGAGCGGACGGCGGCAACAACAAGTGGCGGTGTCAGCCCTTCTTTACCTATACAAACAGTTGTAGTATCAGTGGCATCAGGCTCGAATACGGGGAAAAAACAGCAAGCACACACTAACGGATCGACTGCTTCATCAGCCAGTAACTCACCTGCTTCAACAATCAGTCGCAAACGCGGCGAAGAGCTGTCAGAGAGTAGCTCAACTCATTTGAATGCTGACCAACAACGAAGCGCATCTTCAGGTCCTATTGGAAATGTTGTCATTCACAAGGGTTGTATGTTGTCTGATCTGTATGGATACACCAACACATGCCGCAGCAGTGGTATACTTAAGGAGAACGAATACCAGCTACTCATACAAACCATCATTGGTTTGCTTTGGCCATTGGAAAAGAACTACTGTCCACGTCCGAATACGCTTTATGTTTACATTCAGCCTGATGACCAATCATATCTAGAAGCTCTGAAGGAAAAGTTTAGTGGCAAGGCGCTGTCACAGACAGACTTCCAACGTGTCGTGCAATTTTTCTTCGCCATCAAGTCAAACCTCGATAAGTTGTTCATTGAGGATGAGGTGATGCATCGTGGCGCAAGCACCTCTGGCAGTGGGCAGTATTTCTCAATGACCCTTCGGCTCGGACAGTCATTTGTTGACGATTCTGCTTTTTGCATGATTATGCTCGAACGTATCATTGCACATCTTCATGCTCTAATTAAGTCAAAGACCTGGGGAAATAATGGAAAATTCAACACGGAAATAAGCCAGCAGGCTAATTCACTTGGCGCCACGTTGAACTCTACTTCTTCTTCTTCTTCTTCTTCTCAGTCTGTTGTCGGATATGTAGAGGGTTCTATTTATCCAACTGCCTTCGTGGATCACGCTGCTATTCAAGAAAAAATAGAGTGTATCTACACGCTACCTCGTATCCATCGTACCGTAAAGGGCTCATTCCCTGGCTTGGCTGGGCTATTTGATGCTGATACACTACCAGGCGATAGCATGCTACATAGCACTGCGAGAGAGGCTCAGATCACCCAATCGCAAAACCGACCCTTTCAGTCTATAAGGCGAATAGCTGACGATAACAAAGGCGGTGCTTCTCTTATGCGTTATCGATCCGAAACCAATCTAGCAAGCAGCAGAAGCAGCTCTTTGATGAATGTGCTTTATGACAAGAGCAGTGACTCAGACAACAATAGCAACAACAATCGAAAAGGGCCACACGAAGAAACAGGGACTTACAAAGCCCATGCTTTTGTTCCTGCAGAAAATTCATTACCAAAGGCATCAGAAACGAACAATGTTACTAGTGCCTCTCGCATTGATTCGGGTCAGCTTACTGATGTTAACCTTGAAACTTACTGAGTGCGATAAGAAACAAAAAGAATGAATAAATTAATTATGTTCAATGAATATAGTATTTTTCATTTTTATTCTTTTTTCTTTTTTTTTACAGGATTGAAGATTATGTCTTTTCTCAATGTTTTTTCTTGTGGTGATGATGGTGAGGCGGTTGTTCAACGACCAAAGTAGTGGGTGCTGCACTAGGCATTACATGAGTGACTGTTACTACAGTTGGGTGTGTGTCCGCAAGGCACAAAAGAGCCAATAGGATAATAGCGAGAATCAAAAATGCGATAAAAAGCCATCCGAGCCAAGATTCTCTTATGAAGAGACGTGAACGATGAAAGCTATTCTGAACACAGCCCAGGTCTTCATCGAAAACGATATCACCGCTAGAAGAACACCCAACAACAAAGGATTCCGCAGCAAATCCGCTTCTGATCCTGCGTGATGATGAATCCTCTATTGCTGTTGTGCTGTGATGAGGAGATTCTAAAAGTGAACGTCCAAAATCAGAGCGCTTTGCGAATGCCTCTGAGTTTGTAGGTGCATTAACAGTGTTAGTGGTATTAGAAACCATTTCTGCATGCCAGTCGACTTGCATTAACACCCGATTACTAGTGAAAGACTTGCTAGTGAAACAGAACGCTGCCTGAGCCTTTGCATATGGAGGATTAGACTGGAAGCTAAAGTTGAAGTTTGGTAGAGGATCTCCTGGATGCAACAGGTTATAGCTTTGAGACACGTTCGCCGGTGGGTGTAACACATAAAACTTATTCACCAAAGGAGGTCCAGATTTGCATCCGCTACTCTCAGGATGTTCTGGATCGTAGGGGACTTGATTAAGTGCTGAAGAGCAGAGTTGTACCGCGTCTATAACCAGCTCGAAAAGATTCATGGCCTCAAATGGTACATCCAATGATAAAAGCCCGCAGATAAGCTCACAATCAATAAAAGTGAACCCAATCGGATAGTTCACATAGTAAGGATTATGGAGAGAGCGATCTCGATAGAGTGTCAGAGTAGCGCTAAGTCCTTCGTGTAAATGATCAATATTGATGATCCGCTGAATAGACAAGCTGAGATTCACCCGAACTCGAGCTCTGGTATGATTACGAACTTTGATGACAAACTTGAGAGGCTTGACACCAGAGAAATCATCGTATCCAGCGCCGCCCTCTGAGCAAAGTGTCCATATCTGGGTGCAAAAGTGCTCATTATCTGGTGCATTCTCAAGACACTCTGGAGGGTTGGTCTCCTGTGGTCCGAATTGAAACACAAAAGGCACGCCGGTTTCTTCATCTGTCAAAACAACGCCGTTTGAAAGTAGAGTAGTATAAACGTCTTCTTCGTAGCCACTTTGAAGCACTTGTTCGATGTGGTTGATTTTTGTTTCTAGCGCTACGCACACTTCTCCACTAGACAACCACCACACATTACGCACTAACGAACTCATGCGTAGTGAGCTGGTTTTGTACTCGACTACACTAGTACCCGAACGATCAACACTGATGCTAAAGTTTGAGCAAGTGTGCATCACATCCCACTCGCAGTCGTTTGTGCGGTTTTCGTTGCAGCTTCCGGGCTCCAATACACTTGCGCATATTTGCCCTGTATATTCCTGCTCGCCGGTTGTGGAATTGGAAACGAGCTGAATTACTGGCGCGCCAGTTTGTCCGTTATGACAATTATTGAGCAGCTGGTCGAATGTGAAATTGGCACAATATCTATAAGTAGGTAACACCGAAGTGTTGCTACTGTTGCTGACAGCCTCAAAATGCCAAAGCGGTTGGTTCAGATAGTAATCTACACCAAAAATGTCGCAATAGTCGATTGGAACCTCAATTGTGACATTGGTGCACACAAGTGTTGGCTGTGGAGTAGAAGTGACAGAGGGACTTTCAGACTGTGTTGCAGTTGGTGCCGTAGTATCGGGTAAGGTGGTTTGAAAACTGGTGGATGTAGCAGAAGGAGGCTGGGTTGTAGGTGCATTTGTGCTTCCATTGCACGGCCAAGGAATGTTCGGATCACAACAGTCACACGCGCGTGGCAAAGGACATCGCATTTCTAAACGGAGCGAAGCTTGTACTGTGTGGCGTTCCGCAAAGAATAGGTCGATACGCATATTTCTTCCGGGTGTGAGGCCATGTGTTTCAACTAGCGAATCCAAGTCTAGGGTACGTGTCAGTGGTGGGTGTACTCCGCCCATATCTAGTGCTAAGCGACCGTTGATAAACAGGAAAAGGTCATCATCGCTGGTGAAAGTCCACCGTTCTCTTGGAGTAAATTTTGAACAATAGTGCAACTCTAAGGTAAACAAGAAATCGCGCGGATGATTTGGTTCAGGTGCATAGCATTCTCCACCGGTTTGGAAAGGGAAAAAGTTTGTTGATTCGAAGACATAACGATCTGCTTCGCCGTTCACTCTATGAGCCGTGAGTGAGTAGTCAAGAGCGCAGTTCACATCAGGCACGTCACGGAACCATTGATCAAAGTAATGCTGACCATTTGTTGTTATAGTGGTACCGTTCGGACCTGCCGCATACACAGGCTTGCCGTCAGCACCCAAAAACTCGCCCACAATCCCAATATCGGTTGCAACTACGTTTTCAAAATCAGGATGCTGAGCACGGAAATTACGCAACCGGCCACGCAATACTTGGGTCTGACCACAAACGGGCGGATCTTTATCAAGAATAGGACACGCAGATAACTGAGAAGTGGTCGCTATTGTCGTTGCTGCTGGTGTTGTTGCTGTCGCCGTCGTTTGTGCTGCAGTTGTTGTTTGTTGAACAGCGCTAGTTGTGGAAACGGGTGTTGGTGTGATTGTACTGCACACGGTTTGCACGATTGTTTTAGTTGCCGTAACATTATTACGATTTGCGCAGCTACCCCTTCCACTCCTCAATGAACATGGACTGTCATAAGGTTGAAAATCGACCAACACAGCCGAGTGGTTTGATATACCATTCACTTCATAGCAAAATTGCATAACGCTGGGGTCGCCTCCCAGATCAGTAACAGTGATATTTGACAAAGATACATGTGTGGCATTAACCGTTTCACAAATATCAGGAATGTTATCACCATCTTCGTCACCTATCAGGGTAGCACCCACAAAAGACCTCCCACCAGAGTGAGAAGAAATTAATATCGCAAATATCAGTACAACAGCAATCAATGCCTGTCTGTACATATGGACGCCCTTTTTGCAGGGGAGTTGGCTTTATGATTACGTGTATAAAAACTGAGTCTTTTGTTGGTCGAACAAGGCGACTTTTTCTCTTTATTTTTTTTTTCTTTTGTTTTAAACAGCTTCTAGACTATCTATTTTTCTATCCATAAACATCTTAAAAACTAAGAGAACAATCGAAATATCAAAGATAAAGACTACCTTTTTTTTAATTACTATATTTAGTCTCTGACCGCGAAAACCGCTTTCGTATTTCGGAAACTGGAGCGACCTGACACTAGCACGAACGCCGCACACCCAGACATGAAGGCTAATAGGCCCAAGTCTTTATCATCACCAGCGAAGCCTAAAAGAACACTTTCATGCGGATCACTGCCGTCACTGACATCCATAAAAGACATTCTGAATGGTCTTGCTAGTAAAATAACATGGGACAAATCAACGGATGACCTCTCGCAAGCTTTTTTTCTGTGCTATTACAGATATACCACGAAGAAAAAAATGTTAAAGTATATCATTGATGGATTGAACCTAAAGTCGTCGTCCTCTTCTTCGCATCAAAGTCAGCAACACATATCTGGTATCGAAGGTTTCCTTCGATTGTTATATATTTGGATGAGCACGCGCTTTTTGGAGGATTTTACCGAGCGAAAATCGGATTTACGAAAACGTAATACGTTAAGTGCTACCGCGGTGGAATGCTTAAATGAAATACAAAAAATTGCAAGCGTATTTGGCAAGGACTGCTCTTCTACAATATACATCGAAGTTAATAGGATCAAATTGCTTTTTTTGAAAATGAATGCGCGTATCAAGCAACGGAATAACTTTATCCATCAAGAGACAAATCTATCTCTTTTGAAAAACTTCGATACCAAGAACCTCGATAAGCGAATGTTTTCAGCATTTTCTGCAGAGGTTATCGCTTCTCAGTTGACGCTGCTTGAGTACAGCATTTTCAACGCAATAGAACTGAAAGAATTCCACAATAAGGATTGGAGCTCATCCGACAAATCACGAGCCCCGACTTTGAGGGTATTGATAGCGCGCAATAATGAAATAGCCGCTTGGGTAGCGAGTTGTATACTCTTGCAGAAAAATGATGCTGCGCGTGCTAAAGCTGCTACAAAATGCATTTGGATCGCTTACTGGTGTTATAGACTTCAAAATTATAACTCGATGTTCTCGGTTCTTGGAGGATTGCAAATACTGCCTATTGATCGTATCAGAGAAATTTTGCTAAGGAATATGGAAAGAAAGTACATAGCTGTATGGCGCCAACTATCTGATATAATCATGCCAGATAAAAACTATCGTTTCTATAGAGAGTTGCTGTCAAAGCAAACACGTGCAATCTCGGAAGAACAGCCGATACTCCCTTATGTTGGTCTCTTTCTTAAAGACCTTACAATGATCGAAGAAAATCCGGATTATACCAACAGCCCGCTACTGATTACATCAACAATATCTTCGTTTTCAGATAATACCAAACCAATAAGTGGCAGCGTCGTTGTAACAAACCATTCAACTTTCTCTGGTGTAAATAATATGAAGAGCGAACAATCAGAAAACAACCAGCAGCAGAAGCAGAAAAAGTACCCCAACATGCATAAGGTGGTGCTGATAGGCAATGTTTTGGCTCAAATTTCCAAATACCAGCACATTACCTATAACAAACGCATATCCACGAAGATAACGCCACTTTTACAATACCTTGCCGCATGCCCGCATATGAACGAAGAAGAGCTTTATCGTATAAGTGAATCAGTGAAGCCTCTAAGAAACAATAAGCTCATCGAGATTGAAGAGCCTTTATCAACGACCTCAAGTTCCAGCACCATTTCCAGTGGTCTATATAATGATGGACCTAAACAAGGTTCTAATTCTGTTCCGCACCAACCGCCAACATATCAGGATGCGCCAAGCGCCGAAGCACTCTTTGACAACAGCAATAACAGCTCAGACATAGATCTAGTTTCTATAGCCTCTTCCGAATCAAGCGCTAATAATAAGCCAGTGAGTGATATAGAAGATCTATCCACATCTTCCACATCCACATCGGAAGAACTTGAAACATTCGCTCCTGTTGGACAGTCTACAGCCAGAATCGCAGAAGTGATGAAATATGTAAACAGAATGTCCTCTTTTTAGAAGAAAAAAAAGCAAGCATATAGAGTAAAAAAGGATATTTTAATTATATTACAGCTAAACACAAGCAAAACAAAAGGGATTAGACATCCATGTGAGATTTAATGCTTTTGTTTCGCAGTTTCACCACAGTCTGTAACTTTTTCTTTTGTAACAATTGATCAGCTCGTGCTATCGCTTTAGAGCTTTTAGGTGCAAGTACGAAATCTCCTCCCAGGATGTACTTCATTGTAGTGGCAATCATGGATTCAAAAAATCCTGTTTGTGCGGCATTGCGAAAATACATATGGGAAGTATTTCTAATGATTGCATAATAGGTTCCGTTGACAGCCTCAACCGTGGGCTCCACACCGGGTTCGAAGATTTCGAAATAGTCATCTTCGTGCCATTGGATCGCAGAATAAAGCTGTCGCTCTTTAGGATCTAAAGGAGGGCTCCTAACAGGTTTGTGTATAAGAGTTAAATCCCGAACCACACAGAAACATGACAGAGCTTCTTGAGGTGATGACATAATAAACTCAATTGGTGATCGCTAATCACACTTCTTTTTATCTCTTCTTCTGCTTGATAGACCGACTGGTAACAGGTAATGCCTCCACGTTCCCAGTTATAAATACCCGCGACCGTCCTTTTGCGTATTCGCCCTAATATGGAACGTCCAAAAAGGGAGGTAACGTTTTAGGACTTTTTCATAATAGGATTAAAGCCTTTTTTGTGCCCACTCTTCCATATATACCGGAACATCACTACCAAGAGTATAGAAACAGAAACAAACTTCGCATTTCAAGTCAAGTCACAAGCGAGATTTGCAGTGTAGTACCAACAATTTCTTTTCATCTCTTGTCTCCCCTTTTTTTCCCCTCTATTTAAAAAAAAAGAAACACTAAACGACATCAAGTCACACCATCCGTTATGAGAAAGTTGGATATCTCTAGAATCACAGTTACTGTTTCGTTAGTAGCTGTGTACTTTGTTTTCTGTATGTTTTTCACGACAACGCTTGCTCAGCAGCAATCTTTTCCTCCAGAAATTAGAGTAGGCTTCACCTATGCACGTCGTGGCGCAAATCAAGTCGCTCGCTGGGGTCTAGAAATCTGGGCGAAACAGGTCAACGATACTGGTGGTATCTTACTAAATGGAACAGCACACTATATCAAGCTGATCCATTACAACGACGATGAAGACTGCGAAAATGTGAAGATTCTTTATGAGCGCTTACTGTTTGTGGATAAAGTGCATGCTTTCATGCACCCTGGAGCAGGCTCCTGCCGAGAAGTTGCGTTACTGGCGATGCAGTATCACATACCTACATTGAATGCACGTAGCGCCTTTGTTGCTTACAGCTGGCGCGCACACAATTGGACTTGGACGCTGTTCCCTCCGTCTGATGGTGTGACAGAAGCTTGCAACGCGGTACTTAATGCATCTCGTGCATTGGAACGCCCTATTCGTGTACACTGTAACGAGACTAGTGGTCTAGTTGTTACGCAAAAAGCAGATGAAAGGCGTTACAATATTACTTACATTGAGGAAACACTTCTCGACTCCTCTACGATCAACGGCGGAAGCAACCCAGAACTTGAGCGAGATTATGCGCGCACTAGAAATTCTTATGTGGCAGGTCTTGTGCGCAAATGGAAGAAGCTCAACCCGTCAGCAGTGGTGTGGAGTGGATGTGGATCGTTTCGTTTCATGGACGCCTTAAGACGTACTTTGTGGACGCCACCAGCAATCTACTCGTACGGTGCTACAGCCTTGAATGCGTTCCGTGAGCAAGCTGGTTGGCAAGCCGAAGGACTTTTGTCAGTGTCGGCAAATGACTACTCGGAAAACTTCACTGATCCAGTCTGGGGCGACACGCAGAAGTATGTTAACATGTACCGTGCCATGTTCAACAGCACTCCTGACACTCTGGCCATGACAATCTCCACCATCGGGCTGATACTGTCAGAGTCTATCAAAAGAGCCCAGTCATTGGATGGTTGGGACATCCGTGCACAGATAGAAAAGTATAATGAGACGGTCATGTACGGGCCTGTCGCATTCAGAGACTATCTGATGGCTCGTCCAGACCCATGCTATCAACATCGTGCAGGGAACATATTGGTCCCTGTATGGCCATCTTCGTATCCAGGCTATCAGCAGATGCCCTACCCCTACATGCTCGAATATCCAGCTGAATTCAGAAAGATGGTAACAAAAGACCGTAAACGAACACTGAAGATCGCACTGATTACCGTCGGCTGCGTTCTGTTTCTGGCTGTTGTGGTTGCGGGGACTGTTATATACGTTTTGCATAAGCGCTGGCACGTTATTTTTGTTCCAAAGGCATCAGATAACGCGGAATGGGGAGATCCTCAATAAAAAAAAAAAGAAACGGAACCTGCATAACAGCACTGAAATATATAGAACCAAAAAAAAATAATGTATTACAAGAATTATTTGTTGTAAAAACAAATTTTCACCTTTGATATACTATAAAAAGAATGCCTCGTTTTAGTTAGTTAGATAATCCTTTTTGGTTTGCTCTCTTTGAACCTTTTCCCCCCTCCCTCTCCTGTGTAATACTAAGTCTTACAACGTAATGCCTCGTTTTCTTGCGCAGCCCAAGCGGTTTGTGTTCATGGCGGTAGTCTTGTTTGCGGTTTTCGTTTCGGTCTCTCGTGCGAATTACGATGGATTTGACAATGATGATGACGATGATTTTGAATTTCGAGTAGATTCTCTGCGTCTGTTCCAACAACGCCGCGATTATGCTCCTCCCGCTCCCTCTAAGGGCTGGCCTCAGTGGGGACGCGACTGGTACAACTCCCACTACCAACCGCGCGAAAAGAAAATCAATCCAGTCAATGTGAATCAGCTCCAATTACGGTGCTCATACAATCTGACACGTGCTCCTTGGGGTCAGCCTACTACCGCTGGTGATAACTATTTATATTTCACCGCTCAAGATGGACTGTTGTACGCCATAAATCGGCGAACCTGCGCTACCCTCTGGAGCTACAATGTGACAGCTTTTCTGACTTCGGGACAGGTGTCGATACCCTCTGTGAACAACATTGTCTCCAAGGACTCTCGTTCCAGCCCTGCGATCTACGGCCGATTCCTGTTTATCGGAACTCGTGCGGGTGCTTACCTATTGAAGTTTGACCGTTTCACTGGTCAGAAGATCTGGCATGTGCGCGTAGACACGCACATTCTGGCACAGCTCACCCAGAGCCCCGTCGTCGATCCTTATGGACGCGTTCTCATTGGCGTCTCGTCGCAGGAAGTCTATGGCACACAGTTGTTGGCTGGTCCGCCATTCAACTACCGCTGCTGCTCTTTCCAGGGCTCCATGAACGCCTTCTCTGCCGATGACGGTCGCCTGCTCTGGAGAACTCTTATGCTTCCCGATAATGGAGGTCAGAATGGTGGCTTCGCTGGCGCCGCTGTTTGGGGTAGCGCTCCATCCATGGATCTCGAACGAGGCCTGGTCTACATTGGCACCAGCCAGCTGTACATCGGCCCGCCTGATGTGGAGATTTGCCGAAATTTAACCTCTCGCAATACTACTCTCACTGCCAATAATGGCACCCAGTATGTTCTGGATAACCACAATCAACGCGATCCGTGCCGTCTGGAGAGCGTCAACGGCAAGTGTGGCGACTGCAGCTCGTCAATCATTGCTCTGCGCCTGAGCGATGGCTGGGTCGAGTGGTCATCGGCTAAGCAGGATGTCGACAGCTACATCGTGCCCTGCGGTCTGTTCCTTCCGCCCAACTTTAACATTCCGCGTAATCTTGCTCTGTGCCCACAAACACCCGGTCCGGACTACGACTTTGCACAAGCTCCTATCTTCATTCCTTCTCGTTACAACACTCCGGGTCGTTCTGCTACTGTCTATGCCGGACAGAAGAGTGGTGTCGTGTGGGCCACAAATGCTCACTCGGGACAAACATTCTGGGGCATCGGGGCTGCCGTCGGTGGCAAGCTTGGCGGAATGCAGTGGGGTAGTGCATCAGACGGAGAGCGTTTCTACTATACCGCATCCAATAGTCAACTGGAGAACGTCACCATTACTTACCAAGGCCAGAACATTTCGATCAACTATGCACACTTTGGTGCGATGAACGTCACTAACGGTGAAATTCTCTGGCAAACTCCCTCTTTGGCCCGTGGTGCTGGACAAGGCACTATTGCTGTGGCAAATGGTGTTGTGTTCTATGGCGATCGTAATGCTAATGCAACCATGTACGCCCTGGATGCTCGCAACGGAAACATCCTCTGGCAAGTAAACGCTGGAGGCACCTCTGCTGCTATGGCTACCGTTCTTCCTGGAGATGGTACCCTCATTCTTGTGGGTGGTTACCAGTCGACACCAGGGTTTGTCTCTATCTATACTCTTCCTTAGATGGACAAACAGAGAGGAAAACGGGTGACATTTCCTCACCATACCTATTTGTTATAACGCTGTTGTCCCTAGACACCCCTAAAAGATTACAATAGTGTTAGTAAAGCTTTTTTTTTATTTCCTACAGGGACATCCGCCAATCCTTTTGACAAATAAGACATCACAATTCCTTTTTTTTTTCAGCAATGGAATAATCATTGCCTCTAGAGCGAGCTTTTGCCAGTTCTTGCAGCTCTTCTTCTGAGGTAAGCCTGGGTTGGAAACCGTGATTAGCAGGCAAAGCCATGAATTCAGAGCGTGTCTTTGTCGTGTTCGAGCGGCTCTATTACGGTGTAATCACCAAGACTATAGATTGAGCGTAACACTTGTATTTTTGCAGGTCCCATTTCGCGTATCTTCTTCCAAAAATTGACAAACAATTCATCGCGCTCGTTAACCATCGATAGGCTGACGCTCGCTGCCATTGAAACGTTATCCAATTCTGAGAGGAATATGACTGGTTTCTTCTTTTTGGTAGAGTGATCATAATAGTATAAATACTTTTTGATCTTTAGCTTCATTTGTTTTCCAACTTTTTCATCGTCGCTTGTATAGTTATCTTTCGTCCAGTTGTCAAGTCCACCCACATAGAATAAAGGTTGCGCTTCGCCATTTTTCCATTCCCAACGTTTGCCGTCGTTAGTAGTGTAAAAGAATTTAATGCTTTCTTCGGCTCCTCGAAAATCGCCTCCTGCATCAACAAACGCTTCTAGCTCTTCGGTTAGCACATCCACTTTTTCTTGTGCATCTCTATGACTAGAGGCGTAACAAAAGGGATTGGTATCATCGCTATCTTCCATCCATACAATGGCAAAGTGCGTGTCCTCATCAGGTAGATGCTTACGTTTCTTAACGTCTTTAGGTTGCATTTTTTAAAAAAAAGATCACAGAAAGTCTGTTGGAAGTCTAATTTATAGACGGCTTTATACCTATATATGGGATAAATCTAAAATATAAAGCAAAAACGCTGAAACTTTTCTATTAAAGTAAATAAAAATAGCAGGTTTAATGTCATGGAAATCTTCAATTGCTCAAAACGCCGGCCATGCAAAGAGTTTTGTGATAGTGGTCTGTTTAGTTCCTTGGCGTCGTCCATAAGGTATCGATTTCAACAGTGCCACCCTTGAGCGCGGAGTAGCTGCATGAAATAATCGTTTCCTTTGGAGCGGGCTTTTGCCAGTTCTTGCAGCTCTTCTTCCGAGGTAAGCCTAGGTTGGAAGTTGTGATGAGCAGGAGAAGCCATGAATTCCGAGCGTGTCTTCGTCGTGTTCATGGATGCGATGGTTGGCTGTTGCGGTGCTTCTTCAATGGCATCGAGTTTCTTGGTTTGTCTCTTTGTTTTCTTTTTGTCTTTTTCGATCTTATTGGCGACCTTTTGTGCAGAAACTGAAAGATGTTCCTTTTCGATTTGCTTCATCTTTTCAGTCTTCTTTCTATTCCGAGTTGGTTGTTCACGCCTTTTAACCTCTTTTTCTAGCTTTTCGCAGCGTTTTGCATCGATCATGACCGGCTTCATTATACGAGAGATGTGTTTATGTAAGAAAAAGAGATAGGAAGCTAGGAATACGACGCAAATAAATTTGTAACTCTTATATGAATCAAAAACCCCTACTTTGAACACTGCACCCGTTTTAAGAATGATTCCTAATATGGACGAGACCCGGCTTAAGAAGCAGACTTTGGTCTAGAATTTTTTGTTCTTTTTTTTTTATTTGTCAAGGAATTGAAATTCCAAGTTGATAGCACTTATTGAATGTCTTTGTCTGTTCTCATTCCCAATGCTCAGCATCCTTTTGAAGCTGCACGAGGCAAGCCCGTCCCCGTATGGGCTAAGGTGTACCTTCATGCTTTAAAATTATGCGTGCCTGAAATCATGAACAGCGAAAGAAATTATATCGACGATTTTTATAACAAAAGAGTTATACAGTTTATGCAAATGCCCAGGTTAGCCCAAGCCGCTAAAACGCAATTGAAGACATTTCTCAATTTGTCAAAGTCGGAAGATTTCGTCGTCGATAGAAGATACTACCTACCTCCAGGCTCAAAGGTCAAGGACATTTTCAGGTTCTTTGACTTAACGCTCACGGACGACGACCAACGAGCGATTCGTTTAAGACAAGAGCGCCGTAAAAAGAGCGCTGAGAAAGCTAATACACGCAAGGATGGAGCCAAACAAAAAACGGAATTAGCTGGAGATGATATTCATACAGAAAACGATGAAGAGAGCTCGTCTGAGAAACCTCACCACAATAAAGCTGAGAAGTCTATCACCAACGCAAATTTCCTGCCGACAGCTCATTTGGCCCTGGAAAATCAAAAGATGGATCGCCAAAAAGTCTCACAACAACAGAATCAACAGCCAGAGACACCCAATACGAACAACGAGAAGATTCCCGAGTTCAATTTATACTACAATGCCGACGACGAAGATTATCACACAATCAATGACATTAGAAACTACGAAGACGTATCTGAGGCAATCGAGCAAGAAGCAAACTTTTTTCTCAATGTCTGTTCAGTGCAACTTAATCACGCCGAAAGAATGAAGCAATTTGCGGATTGCACGAAAAAGGCTATATCAGACTTAGGCAAAGAACATAAGTTGCTAAAAGCGAAAATCGATGATCTTGTGGGATGCAACACACAGCTAAAAAGAGAGAATGAAAGACTGTCAGAAGAAATCAAGATCAACGCAAAACGAGAGCGCGATACTGTAGAAGCATTTGAAGCGTACAAAACCGAGATGAAAAGACTTAAGACAGAGGCCGAAACGCATATGAAAAAGGCATCGGAAGATATCTCCAGCCTCAAACTAGAAAATGCAGCTCTGAGGGGCAGCCTATCCGCGCTGCAAAAAAAGTGGAAAAACATGGAAGAGTGCTTTAGATCTTAATAGGCACACTATTTGTAATGGGGGGGGGGGGTTTTTTTTCACCTGCTTTAAAGCCATTTCGTACAATTAAAGAAAATATACATATACAAGTAATTAGTGCTTAGTTTCCTTGGTCATAGACACGAAGACTGAATCCATGGCATATCGGCATGCTTCACATGCCTTATGCCTAACAATTCTAATAGTAGCTATCACATTACTACAGGCTTTTGGAGTGAATGCACAGACCGCTGAATCGCCCCATCTCACTATCGACAAGCGTGTCAAGCCCCTTCATGCTACGACCATAACCGCAGTTGTTTCAATCAGCGGTATACCTGCAGGGAAGCAAGTCAATGTGCTTCAATTTATTGGTGATGATAAATTCTGGAGCAACGCAGATTTGCTATTTGTACAAAAATCTGGAACCAGCTATACCTTTTCGCGAGTCGTAACAGCTTCCGAGCAAGTTGGCTTGCACAATAATCTCGCGTGGCGTGCACGCACAGACCCCGATAGCGCTCTCTTTGGACCGATTTTCAATGCTAGTATTGAAGTAACATGCAGCGATGGAGTCTTCTGTAACGGAGAAGAAAGATTCATCAGAGGGCAGTGCATCAACGCTGTGCGAGCAGCTTGCGATGACGAGGTATCGTGCACACTGGATACTTGCAACGAAACTCTTGGAACTTGTCACCACGCACCTCAAGGCGCTGCATGCAAGAGCTGCGACTCGAAAAAGTGTACTCCCAAGTGCCACCGCCGCGCTTGCGGTGACGATGGATGCGGAGGCAGCTGCGGCCAATGCACGGGAGGTCAATTCTGCGTGGAGGGTGTTTGTCAATCAATTTCTCTTGCTGGTACATGCGCCAACCCACTACCCTTGTTTGGTCAGAATGGACTTGTAGTGCCTGATGGTGGCGTACCGGACCCTCTGGTGGTGGTGGGCGACACTACCAAAGGTCTCAACATTGTAGTGCCTACTTGTAATACGGCTAGCACTGCTAAGGAGCTCATATATGCATTCCAAGTGACCAGCAGCATGGGCATCGATGCTCGTGTTACAGGCTATGACACAGTATTAGAAATTCGCAAGTCAACGTGCCTCGATCCGAGTACCGTGGTGCTCAATGGCTGCTCGGATGATGATACACCACCAGGAAATCTCGGGTCTCGGGTCGCTTCACTGCTGAGCGCAGGCACCTATTATTTGATTGTAGATGGATACAGCAGCTCAAACGTAGGTCCTTTTACACTTACCGTCAAGTTTGTTCCTGATTGCGTCCCCAATTGCGATGGCAAAGCATGTGGTGACGACAGTTGTGGAGGTACATGTGGACTGTGTGGTGTTGATCAAGCGTGCGGTAGCTCATTCACTTGTGGGCCTCTGAACTGTGTACCCGATTGCAACGGACGTCAGTGCGGTTCGGATGGATGTGGCGGCTCGTGTGGCAATTGCACTAAGTCAGATCAGTATTGCATCGATTCTACCGGCAAGTGCAAAGTCTTTGAGTCGTGCAACAACTTTCTACCTGTGTGTAACAGAGGTCGCGGCTGTGGACCCAAATCGTACTGCGGCAGCGATTGCAAATGCTACAAACTCGGTGAAAATATTCCAGACCTAGTGATTGGCCCAAATCGCATCATCCCAGAGTTGGTGTTCGAGTTTGCTACTTTTTCTAACACTTCATGTGCTATCTCTGAGAACTGCGTTGAAGGACCTGGAACACGTCGATTGATGCGATTCCCTACCGAGGTTGTGAATCAGGGCCTCGGAGCACTGAAACCACCACAACAATCTACTCGTCCAGACCTTTTTGAGTGGGCTCCATGCCATGGCCATTTCCACTTTAAGGGATTTGCAAACTATGAACTGCGCTCACTGAATGGCACTACTGTTCTAAAGGGACGTAAACAGTCGTACTGCATGGAAGACTCGTATCAGTACCTTCTGGGCCCGAATATACCCTGCACACCGCTTTCCACCTGCGAGAACCAAGGCCTGCAAGCAGGTTGGGCTGATTTGTACGGAAACGTATTGGATTGTCAGTGGCTAGATATTACTGATCACATACCATCTGGCCAGTACACTCTGTATCAAGAAACGAATGTCTATCGTACATTCCATGAAGAAACGTTTGAGAACAACGCCTACTCTGTGATTGTTACTATTCCTTGATTTTGCTATATGTTAGAACAATAATTAATTACTTAATTAAAAAAAAAGCTATCAAATAATCAAACAAAAAGAGAAATCTTTACAGAGTTGCTTTTTTTTTTGTTTTCCCGGTTCGACACAATGGGCACCTGTCCTTTTCGATACCTTCGTTATTTTGTCGATTCTAGAGTTCTCTTAGGCATTCTATTCTCGTTTATTTGCTGGATGACAGCAAAATTCTGGCCTCAAAACAAAGGCTCCGAAAACAAGAAGACGTCCGATATGATGGGGAAGTGTCCTATGGCAGCGGCAGCTAACACTCAACAAAATCCGGAGAAGAAACCAACAAAAACCGCGCAAATCTTTCAGAAGCCGAACCCAGCCCAAGGACCCTCCAGTAAGAAACGTAACAACAAGAATCCCAAGGCCGTGATATCCGCAAAACACTGATAACCCACCGTTAAAAGAAGAAATAAGTTGTTTAGATATTTGTAATAAAAGGCAATTTACGCTCCTCTTTCCCATCGAACACTCTGATCCATACTTTTTTTTTTGCTTCCTTGTGTCGGTTTGAATGGGTACTTGGTACAGCAAAGATTCTATCTGGAGAGATTATGAACCTGGCTGTATAATTGTTATTTACATCGAAGATAATGGGCAGATACGCGGGTTTGGTCCATTCAAGAGACTGGAAAAAGCGCGGCAAGAATGTGCATATCTGAATAAACGACCCGAAACTTATGGTTTTGGAAAAGGACGTGCTAAAGTGGTCTACACTGGGGCTTTGGGTCCTCGTTCGTTTGTAGAGGAGGAAGAAAGCGAGGCAGAGGAATCTGAGTCATCCATGACGACAGAGAGTGCAGATAAAGATGGACAAAACTACAATATGCCGCCAGACATGTACATGGAAAGAAATAATAAAAAACAAAATTGCGCGTAAACCTGCTCCCACAAAAAAAAAACCGCCAAAAAGGTTTTTCATTTACAATAGCCTAAAATGGTTTTTGATACGCCAAGACCATTTTGAGCTTACAAGCGCCAAAAGAGCTTAGGAGCCTAAGTAAGTCATTATTCTCGGGTGTCTCTGTCCACCACAGGTTACGGCCAGCCGAACCTTGTGTAGGGGTTTTTTTTGTGTTCTTTGTCCATTGTCCACATCTTGGGCATTTTTTTTTGTTATCCTACTCTGAAAAAAAAAATCATGTTATCTAACATGTCTACTTTAATGAAGACCAAGCCTTTTGCGCCTTCTTCTTCTTCTTCAACAACGACTATGGGCCGTAATAATCCTCCTCCGCTACCCCCATCTCTGTTGAAAAAAGGTGCAGAAAAAAAGCCACAACCGGTACAATTTAAGAAACCAGCGGCTCCTCCCGCACCGAAAATTCAAGCAACAGCGAATCCACCAGCAGCAGCAGCAGCAGAGGCGGCGGCAGTAGTACCTGAAAAAATCATTGACGAACCTTCGCTCAGTGAAAGTCACCTTTACACAATTACACAACTGAATTCTGTCTCAGATTGGAAAGACATAGAAAAAATATTTTCCAACCACGACGAGCATCCGTTCGTGAACGAGTCATACATGGATTATGGTATCACAGATCGTATTCAACCGGAAATTGACAACATTGCACCGTTACACGTTTGGTTTGTGGACAGTATGATTCGATACAAATGCTTCCCCGAAGGGAGTACACCAACTTATTGGTCCAAGGAAGAGTTTCTACGGCGTGTCAATACTTTCAGTAATGGTCAGATCCACAAAGCATTATTGCCATTGCACGACAGCTGCTATACACCTCGTTTCAAGGCTATAATCTTGCCTATTTACTCAAAGCACACTTTGCACTACAGTGTTTTGGTGTATTACGTCGAAGAGCCACATACCGAAATCACCATCGAACAAAGAGCCGATGAAACAGAGAATAACACGGGTAGCCCTCGCTTAACTTCAAAACGCCTTGTGCGTTTGTACCATTACGACAGTCTGCACTCAGACGAACATAAATTCATGGCTGAACAGTGTGCAGTATTTCTGAAAGGCTATGACTTTTTCTATCACGACAAGTCTAGCTACGACGTGGAAGTCATACACGCCACTGATTTTCCTATTCAAAAGGGTGTTTCTTGTGGTACTTGGTGTCTTTCTTTACTGTTACTTCTGCACATCCAGTTCCGCTTACAGTATTATGGACCACTGAAACCCGAGTTCTACCAACGCTTGAAGAACGACTATGTAGTGAAATGCTTTCAGAGAAACGCCGATGCGTTTCGCGTGATCAGTGCTACCTATCACGATTATTTTTTGTATCGACCTGAGATCAAAATCAGCGGAGAAACCTTTGCACATGCTCCTTCTGTTCAAGTGCCCAAGCTTTCAATTCCCTCCGTTGCGGCTAAGAAGCCGGGAGTTAACACACCTCTTTCTGGAATTAAGAAGCTCTCCTTAGCCACCACAGCATCGAAAAATAGTACCGCTATTCCAAATGGATCACCAACCTCCTCAACAGCACCCAAGGACACTGTAGCATCACAGATCAAATCAATACTGTATGATCAAGAAGCGACAGTGGATCAAGATGATCAAGAGCATTCGGCTGTAGTAGCACAGCTTGTTCGAAAGCCACCCTCGAAAGCACAGCATGCTCATCAATCGGCATTATTAGAAGCGAAGAAACAAGCATGGAAAACTCTTGTCTGGGAAAAATTGCCTCTTCGCCGCAAATTGCTTGAACTGGAAACTTCACAGGGTCCTGCAACAGAGCACATCATCTCGTTGAGCAACTCATCTAAACAAAATGACAACGCTGAAGCACTGAAACGGTACACTGAGACTTACATCAACAACTATCGCATCATCAAGGCAGTGTCTGCTTCGTTTCTTGACTCAGAGGAATTGAGGTTAATATGCGACAAGGATCTGCACGAGAACATCTCTCAAAAGGCTGTTAAGTTGTACGCAAGCAAGGCTATATTTTCGGATAATGTCCATGTTCATGCGTGCTTCGACTTGGATGTACTTTCGCGTGAATTCATGAGCGATATTATGTGCAACTTGGTAGAGTACGACCGAATGCTATCGGCAAAAGAGCAAAACATACCCTACGAACGGCAACTAGCTTTCGTTCCATACTGCTATACAATCTGGGTGCATCTTGGTAAAGAGCCTCCTTTAGTGCTGTCTGAAGCTACGATATTCGTTCAAAAGCATTCTTTCAGTCATGAAGGGCGTGTCTACTCTGAACCGTGCGTTATCTATGGCGCAGAACCTGCAAAAGATGTGCTACAGCAATATTACAATAACATTATGTTTGCGGAACATGGCTATACCCAATATGAACGGTGGATTCGATCCGAAGAAGCGAATCTAGCTCGCGTTACAGACCTAGATAGTTTCATGGATTTCTTCAATGATTTCGTACTGAATCGTGGCGCGCTATCGGAGCCTCAAGATTCAGCTAACTTGCACAATCAGCATAGCCTCGAGAAAGAGGAACTGATGAAGCTATCAATGGATGAAATCGCTCAGAGAAGCGCACTACGCTACAAGCAGATCTCTGTAGTAGATTACGTACTCCGCTCATCACGCGAAAGATTGCCATTCGAAAGGGTATTTGTACACGCAACTACACCAGCATGGCTGCTCAAAGATACACCCTACCTCCCCATCTTGCTATTGAGACAGCTGTGCTCTGACCCCAACAACGTTCCAAAGACACAAGACGAAGTTGTTCGTTATCTATTTGGAGAAAGCCTAAACACTCTGGAAACTGAGCGCTCTATGTTACGCATGGTGAAAACGCTGATGAAGAAAACAGAATGCAGCATGCGTGGTGTGATATTGGAACATTTCTCCAAGAGTTTCATCACCTTACCGCCTGGATTCGACGCGATTATGCCGAAGGATCTGATGATACCATCTTACTATCATCAATACGCTGAGGAAGGCGGATTCGATGCATTTAGCAATGCATTGGCCGAATGGTGGTCGGCATACAAAGGCTGCTCATTTTCTGAAGCGATCAAACGTACTCTAGAGATTGTAGAGAACTCACGAACATTTGCCGTTCAAATGGCCATGATCCAGGCGCAGATCAGCTATCTGACCGACATCCTTGCGCAATCTGAGACAGTTCTGCTCGGCAAAGATTACTGGCGCGGCGAGCCTGTTGTGTCATACGTGTATAAAAAGAACCCTGAAGCTTTCCAACAGCACCCACTTATGAACATAGCATCAAACCTCTCAGGAGCAACGAAAACGTCTACTGACAGTCCTAGTGAAACAGTAGAAGAAAGAAACAAGTACCTTCAAGCGATCTCAACAACACTCGACGAGTTCGGCTTCGATGGAACAGAGTACATGGCTGAAGTACCCGATGAAAAGCTACGCGGTTTAATCGAAGACAAACTAGCCAAGTGGCAGCAACTCTATGAACTTATGGCATCTCTTAACGCAACTCGCATGACAGAATGGATGAAAACAACGCCATTCTTTGCGCCTCTATACGACCGAGAAAACCCTACCACACCATTGTATAATTATCCATGGAGCTCTGCTGTGAAGGCGTTTACTGCGACCCAACCTGACACCGAGCCATTACACGGTGCCTTCTTTAGTTACATCAATTCATTGCTGTTGGAACCAGACGCGAATGACACTGCACTGAACGTCGCAGTGGGTGGTACCGCTCATAAGCGCACGCCGACATTTGATCGCAACACTTTTGACGGTGTCCGGTGGCCACTGACCCTGGAGGCCCATACACTGCCCTTTGAAATTCAAAAGGTGTTTTATTTATTCCCCTTGATACTGGAGCATCGTAGTGAAGAAACCGGGGCAATGATGGAATCCTTCACCCTTACGCCTTTGATGGCTTACTTGCTAATCCTGCATACACCAAAGGAGGTCCTCGACTCAGTTATGTTCCAAATGAGTGCTCAAGAATTTGTCAACAAGTGCTCCGCCATTGGCTTGGCCCCTAGAACTTTTCACACACCCGATTCTCCTTTCATACATGCTGTAGTGCACAGCACGCATGACAAGAACTCGCAACAGAAGGGGATGGAAAAAACTTTCAGAGACTGGTTTCAACGCATTTCCAAGAGCATCGGGCACGGGCTCTATTCTCTTGGTTGTATGCTAGAAACGATAAATTCAGATGCTTACCGCGATATGCCGCTCGAGGAGCTGCTTCTAAAATGCGCTTACCTGCTTGTCACGCGCAGCGAATCCATGTCCGAGTATATGGAGTTGAGAGATCAGTCAAAGGTGTCCTGGCATACAGACAAAAGAATTTTTATCGATCTTACCTTGGAAGAGACTGTGTGTTCAACTGCAAATACCGCTGAGAATCAGGACAATACACCGGAAGAAACTAAGAAACGTCGAGAATCGCAAGAGGGCGATGAGCCCAATCGGAACACAAAGAAAAGCAAGAAATCAGTAGAAAAAACTTGAAAAATTAAAATTTTTTAATATTGAGCAATAAAATTTCCATCACAAGAAAAACAACAACACCAAAAAAAAAGCGCATAGAACAACGTCACGCGGTCCCTTCTAACATAACTTCTTCATCTACAACATCAACTAGGTCTTGTTCGTTGGTGCCTTCATCGTATTGTTTTCTCTTTGATCCTATAACAGCAGAATTAAAAGGGCTTGCGTTCGTAGCAGAGATCCAAGCAGCTTCTCTAAGCTCTCGGGCTGTACGTTGAAGCTCCTTTTGAGTAGCCTGAATACCAGAAGGATTCTTTGCGGCGTCGCTAACAGGCAAGTTAAACTCTTGCGGTAACTGCTCGGTGTTGTTGTCGTTGTTGTCTTTATTCGCGCTTTCTGCACGTGCCAGATCCTCTGCTTTTTGTCTAGCGAGCTTTTCAGCTATTTCTGCAGCCTCTTTTGCCTTCATAGCTTTAAGAGCTTTTTTGCGTGCAACTGGCAGTTTATCACCCTGCCGCATAAGCCTTTTACACATCTCACAGAACTCATCAACACGTTTGTAAGCTTCTTGCTGTGTTTCTGCAGTCCCTGTAAGATCTGATAGCATGCCCAAGGCAGAAAGTGGGGCGTTTCCACGCGCAGAAGCATCTTGATCGCCATCTTCCTCCTGAAGATCCTGCTCTCCGTCTTCTTCCTCCTCCTCCTCCTGCTGCTGCTGCTGCTCCTGTTTGCCTTTTTCTGATATATTTGAGTCGTTGTTCTGATCCGCTTGTGCTGCATTTGCTTCTTCTTTGCTAGCATTTTTCTTTTTCTTCTTAGATTTCTTTTCAATGGGTTTGTCGGTTTTGTAACGGAGCAACACCTCGTATAGTTCCAACCAACCCTCGTGAACTACATCTGACGACTTGCTAGACATGGATACAACTTTTCCACTGTCAAAGACCAGGTGTCTGATGCGGCGTTTCATATCTTGCAGAAATGCTCCGGGAAATATTTTCCGTTTCCATATCACAAACAGTGTCGTGTCTTTTGACAAAGCAGGTAGATTTATATGAAATCCGACTTTCACATCATAGACCATGTTATTGACAGATAACCTATCAAAATTTGGTGCATTACCAAGGTCGTATAGTGCCAGTCGCACCTTTTGACAAGATAGCCACGATTCCTCCTTCGAAGGACAACCTATAAACACCAAACTCGAGTTTGGGAACATAAGCTGAGTAGAAGAAGGATTTCTTGTGTGGCATATCACTGCGGCGAATCCGTCGACAACATGCGCATTCGCCATGTGACTAAGCAACCATGTCCTGGTCAAGGTACAGAAAGGGGCGAATTTCACGTCAATGACAACATTATTGCATCTGGGCAGCGGTATGTTCTGATTCAGCAATACATCGGGTACTGGGTGAAGGTAAGTAGAGAGAAATTCATCAACTGATTTGTTTTGGAATTTCCAAGTCTCTGGAATGGAAGAACTCGGAACCTCTGTCATCGCCCAGCGGTGGAGGAGCAAAAAAAAAAGTAAAAAGGTACTTTTCGTTTTATCAGAAGCCTTATGGTTCCGGTTTTATTATACACAATTATGGAAACAAAGCAATGCTTGTGCATCAAACATTGAAAATCTTCTTGCAAAGCCAGCAAAAAGCATAAGAAAGCGCCATGTCCGTGTTGCTCTCACGAGCAACTAGCTCCTCCAGAAGTTTGGTTTTCTCTTGATCAGAAATTTCTTCTTCCGTGTAATTTTGGTGAAGATTTGAAATTCTTTCCAATATATCCTGTGCGGATATTTCCTCATCATCTAATAATAAATCCCAGTGGTGTTCATCATCGATTTCTGATTCTCCATCTTCTGAGTCCTCTTCGTCTTGTTCATCTTCATTATCGTCTCCTTCTTCGTTGTCGTCGTCGTCTTCTTCTTCTTCTTCATCATCATCATCATCATCTAACATGAACAAGATGGGGTTTTGAGAAATCAGCTCCTGTTGTTGTGTTTGCTCTTCTCCTTCAAAATCGCCGCTGTTGTCTCCGTTGTCGTTATTATTCGACTCGACATTATCAGGCACCAGTGCATCCAATGGTTGCTCAGGTTCAACTTCTTCGACTTTGGCACTCAAAGCACTCGAAGAAGATTCCGGCATCATGTATGAAGGAATGGGCTTAGGATTTGGAAATGGTACACTTCTAGACCTTAAATCTTTTTGTCGTGTAGTTGAGGAAGAAGTATATGAAATCCTGCGAGGCAGAGCGGCAGGCTGTTGTAAGCGAGGCGCTTGTGGTGAATATACAAGAGCCGGTTGCATCGGCTGCTGAGCCAAAGGTCTTCCATATTGATCAACGTAAATTATCGGTTCTGACCGTGTAATTTGAGATCCGTATGTTGGTTGCCCATAGTAGTAAGATCCAACTGGCCTTTGCTGAGCTTGATATTGAGGAACCATAACCAAATTGGGATTACCGCTAGCGTTGAGGGCTGAAGTAGCAACCACACCAGTTGCAAAACCTGCAGCAGCGCCTCCACCAGCAGCAGCCAATGAAGGTACGACATTGGTACGGCGATTCATAACAGAGTTCTCAGGATCTACCACTGGTAGTAGAGCATTGGGTGATAGAGGAACAGACTTCGATGGTGGCACGCGAACGGCCGTATTTGCAGAAGTCGCTGAGCTGGGTCCTGGGGGATTGACAGCAACAACAGATGAAGGTACTGCATCCGCTGATGATGATTCTGTACCAGAAGCACTGCTAACATTGCCTCCCCCGCCACTCGCACTTGCAGCACCTGAAGGCTGCTGCGTACCTGAATCGCCACCAGGCTTCGACCCCGGAGATACAGGTGTACTATCGCCTGCAGCACCACCACCACTACTACCACTACCACCAGCACCAGCACCAGCACCAGCACCAGCACCAGCACCAGCACCAGCACCAGCACCAGC
>ERZ1066123.159-NODE-159-length-54183-cov-14.683399_pt1 | contig 54183 bp, 43 predicted proteins | sample MGYA00382770_ERZ1066123 | MGnify/ENA primary metagenome ERZ1066123 (study PRJEB33369, sample SAMEA5778353) | biofilm metagenome | biome: Industrial cooling water; feature: Water cooling tower basin; material: Biofilm | place: United Arab Emirates | collected...
AACCGTCGTAGACCACGACGTTGATAGGCCGGGTGTGGAAGCGCAGTAATGTGTGTAGCTTACCGGTCCTAATAGTTCTGATCGCGCTTGATGAATCCCACCATCAACGACAGCCCTGCGGGCTCGTCCTCGATGTGGAGGAGATCACGGCCAGATCACGCCTGGCATTACCATGCCTTGCAAGTGTGCATCGATTTAGAAACCCGCACGCCCGCCTGCTTCATTGCTTGGTGGCTATAGCGTCTGTGACCCACCCGATCCCATCTCGAACTCGGCCGTGAAACCGGACAGCGCCGATGGTACTAACGCTCAAGCGTTGGAAGAGTAGGTCGTCGCCAGGCATTGCAGCCGGCGGGTATGCGGGGAACCCATTCACAGTTTCAAAAAGGCCGCTGCCGGTGTGAACCGAGCGGCGGCCTTTTCGTCTGTAGGCCGATGCCCGCAGGCGTGGCGCCCCGGAGCTCTTGGCTCCGCAAGGCCGACCGGTCGCCCGCAGCGGCCGGACGGCCGCGAGGAGAGCTAGGGATGCGAACGCATCCGCCGGCATCCGAGGCGTAGCAAACTGGTATCGCGGGGTGGAGCAGCCCGGTAGCTCGTCAGGCTCATAACCTGAAGGTCGTTGGTTCAAATCCAACCCCCGCAACCAACCTTGACCAACACGATCCGACCCTCGCGCCCGCAGCCCCGCTGCCGGGCGCGATGGTGGTTGGACAACGAGGAGGGGAATGCCCGTGTCTGACCCAGATAGCCCCCTGCTGACCGATCGCTTCGATCAGGCGCTTGCCTATGCGAGCCGCCTGCATCGAACCCAGTGCCGCAAGGGCACTGCCATTCCGTACGTGTCGCACCTGCTTGCGGTGGCGGCGATCGCGCTCGAGAACGGCGCGGATGAGGATCAGGCGATTGCGGCGCTGCTCCATGATGCGGTGGAGGATCAGGGCGGACTGGCTCAACTCGAAGCGATCCGCGCACGGTTCGGACACGACGTGGCAGCAATGGTCGCGGACTGCACCGATGCCGTGGAAGAGCCCAAACCCGAATGGCGGCCGCGCAAGGAAGCCTACATTGCCAGCCTGGCCACCAAGGCACCGGGATCACTGGCCGTCAGCCTGGCCGACAAGACCCACAACGCAAGCGCCATCAACGCGGATATCCGCGCTCTCGGACCCTTGGTGTGGGAACGCTTCAACGGGCGCAAGGCTGGCACGCTGTGGTATTACCGCGCCTTGGCCGATGCCTTCGCGCACCTGCTGCCAGGTGCGGCGGCGGCGAGGTTCGCGCGCGAGGTGGACGAGATGGAAGAACTGGCTGAGCGGGACTGAGGAAGCCGATCTTACGCGAGCCGCAAGCTGCTGGGCTTCGAAGCCCCTCACCCGATGAACGCGCGGACCTCGGCGACGAAATCGTCGAAGCGGTCGTGGTGGACCCAGTGTCCCGCGCGGTCGTAGGCGCTGACGCTGACGTTCTGGCCGAAATGCGCGATCCGCCCGTCCTTCTCCGGGTTGCTCGCCCAGCTGTCGTTGCCGTAGATCAGCAGTGTCGGGCAGGTAATCCGCGCCCACAGTTCCTCGACCTGTTCACCGGTCAGATCGTCCTGCGGCCAGGCGTGCAGGTGCGGGTCGAACTTCCAGCTCCAGCTGCCGTCCTCGTTGCGGATCGCGCCGTGGCGGGTCAGGTGCTCGGCCTGTTCGCGGCTGAGGTAGCTGTTGGCCTCGTGCATCCGGTCGACCGCGTCGGTGAAGGTCGCGTAGCGCTTGGGCAGACGGCCCGAAGCCTCGCGCTTCTTCGCAATCCACTGGCGGCGATGCTCGTGCCAGGGCGTCTTCGCCATCTCCGCCTGCACCTTGGGGCTCGGCCCCAGCCCCTCGATCGCCACGAGCTTGCGCACGTTTTCCGGATAGAGCCCGGTGTAGCGCAGCGCGATGTTGCCGCCCAGCGAGTGGGCGACGATCGTCACCGGGGCGAGTTCGAGCTGGTGGATCAGCTGCGCCAGGTCGTAGAGATAGCCGGTCATCGGGTAATGGCCGGTGTTGGTCCACTCGCTGTCGCCGTGGCCGCGCAGGTCGGGGCAGATCACGTGCCAGTCGCGCCGCAGCTCCTCGGCCACCCAGTCCCAGCTGCGGCAGTGGTCGCGCCCGCCGTGCTGCAGGATCAGCGGCGGCGCGCCTTCGTTGCCCCAGTCGGCATAGTGCAGCCGGGTGCGCTGGCTGATGAAGCTCTGCGAGGTCGGGCCGATCAGTTCCATCCGGCGGGGTTCCCTTGACGTAAGCGGAAATATGCGTTGCAGTGCGCTACTGAACAGCTAGGCTCAATGCAAATAGCCGTTTGACGAGAGGAAAGACACCATGCCCGTTATCGACGTTCCCCAGCCGGCGTTCATGAACGAGGACGAGATCGCGATCTTCGCCGATGCCGTGGGCAAGTTCTTCGAGCAGCACGCCCCGGAAAAGCGCGTGCACAAGTGGCGCGAGGACGGCCAGGTGGAGCGCGAGTTCTGGCGCGAAGCGGGTGCGGCCGGCCTGCTGGGTGTCTCCGTGCCGGCCGAATACGGCGGCCACGGCGGCGATTTCCGGCACGACATGGTGGTGATCGACCAGCAGGCGAGGTGCGGGGTCGAGGGTTTTGCCGCTTCCCTGCACAACACCATCATCCTGCCCTATCTGGTCCGCCACGGCACCGAGGAGCAGAAGCGCAAGTATCTGCCCCGCCTCGTCACCGGCGACCTTGTCAGCGCGATCGCGATGAGCGAGCCCGATGCCGGGTCCGACCTGCAGAGCATCAAGACCACCGCGCTCAAGGACGGCAACGGCTATCGCCTCAACGGGTCGAAGACGTGGATTTCCAATGGTCAGCTGGCCGACTTCATCATCGTCGTCGCCAAGACCGATCCGAACGAAGGCGCCAAGGGCATCTCGCTGCTGCTGCTGGAGACCGACGGGGCCGAGGGGTTCCAGCGCGGGCGCAAGCTCGACAAGATCGGTCTCGACGCGCAGGACACCTCGGAGCTGTTCTTCGACAACGTCTTCATCCCCGGCGAGAACGTGCTCGGCGGGGTCGAGGGGCGCGGATTCTACCAGCTGATGGGCGAGCTGCCGCAGGAACGCCTGGTGATTGCCATGGGCGCGATGATCGGGATCGAGAAGGCGCTCGATGTGACGGTCGACTACGTCAAGAACCGCAAGGCCTTCGGCAAGACGATCTGGGACTTCCAGAACACCCAGTTCACTCTCGCCGACCTCAAGGCACGCGGCACAGCCGCGCGGGTGTTCGTCAACGACTGCATCGCCAAGCTGCTGGCAGGCGAGCTCGACGTCGCCACCGCCAGCATGGCCAAGTACTGGGTCACCGAGCTGCAGAGCGAAGTGGTCGACAAGTGCCTGCAATTCCACGGCGGCGCGGGCTACATCAACGACTACGCCATTGCCCGGATGTATCGCGACACCCGCATCGCGCGCATCTACGGCGGGTCGAACGAGATCATGAAGATGCTCATCGCCCGCTCGATGTGAGCCACTTAGCCCCTTCCCTTCAGGGGAAGGGGTTGGGGATGGGCTCTCGCGCTCTCGCCGGCGTCGAACCCCCACCCCCGACCCCTCCCCAAGGGGAGGGCAGGCGGTGGTGAACTCCTTCCCTGAGAGGAAGAGAAGCAACGGTGGCCCCCTTCCCGTGGAGAGGGCCGCAGGAGGGCGAGGGCGAGGAGAAGCTGTCCCCTACTGCCCCGCTACCAGCCGCACCGCGAAGCCGCCGCCCGCTGCCATCGGCAGTTCCAGCACGTCGCCCCGTTTCACTTTGCGTTGCTCGATCACGATATCGAACCGGGTCGGCCCGACATAGTGCGCGGTCGGCCCGTCGCGGTAGATCTGCGCGGTGTAGGTCTTGCCGGGGTCGAGGAAATCGAGCTTGACCGGCGCGGTTCGCCCGCTCTCGTCTGTCCCGCCGCCCAGGTACCAGTCGGCGCTGTTCCGGTCCTGCCGCGCGATGACGACGTACTCGCCCACCGCCGCATCGAGCACCAGCGACTGCGCCCAGTCGGCCGGCACGTCCTTGATGAACTGGAACGCAGCCATGTGCTGCTCGTAATGCTCCGGAAGGTCGGCAGCCATCTGGATCGGCGAATAGATCAACACGTATTCGGCCAGGGCGCGCGCCTGGGTCATCTGCAGCGGCTGGCCGCTGCCTTCGAGGCTCAGAACTCCCGGAGTGTAGTCCATCGGCCCTGACAGCATCCGGGTGAACACCAGTGTCGGCACGTGGCTGGGCCCGTTGGGCGGCACCCCCCAGGCGTTGAACTCCATCCCCCGTGCGCCTTCCCGGCTGACCCAGTTCGGATATGTCCGGCGCAGGCCGGTGTCCTTGACCGGCTCGTGCGCGTTGATCGCGATCCTGCGCTTGGCCGCCTCGGTCACGACCCGCAGGTGATGGACCTGGGTAATCTGGCTTTCCTGGTGCTCGCGGCTTTCGCTGCCGTCGGCGTGGCGGAACCTGAGGTTGTGCGCGTCGGTGACATAGCCGGTCTTGATCGTCCTGACCCCGCGCGCTGCCATGAGGTCGAGCGCCGCCTCCAGCTGCGCCTCGTAATTGCCGATGTCACCCGAGGTCTCGTGGTGGCCGACGATCGGCACGCCCTTGTTCCTGGCGTAGCGGGCCAGTTCCTCGAAATCATAGTCGGGGTAGGGCTCGGTGAAGCTGAACAGCTCGCCGTTGAAGAACCAGTCTCCGTCCCAGCCCACGTTCCAGCCTTCGACCAGCACGCCCTCGAACCCGTGCCTGGCGGCAAAATCGATGTACTTCTTGACGTTGGCGGTGGTGGCACCGTGCTTCGGGCCCGACCCCCAGGTCTCCTTGCCCAGGTGCATCCCCCACCACACGCCGACATACTTGTGCGGTTTGAACCAGCTGACATCGCCCAGCTTGTTCGGCTCGTTGAGGTTGAGGTCGATGTCGCTCATGGCAAGGCCGGCCGCATCCTTGCTGATCCGGATCGTGCGCCAGGGGGTGGCGAACGGCGTGTCGCGCACTGCGCGCGCGGCGCTGCTGCCGCTCGGTGCCAGCGTGGCGCGGAAGTGGGTGCCGCGCACGCGCTTGACGAACATCCCGGCGAAATCGACCAGCGCCGCCTCGTGCAGCGCGACGTGGGTGCCGTCCTCGAGGCGGAAGGTCAGCGGCGTCAGCGCCGTGCCGACTGCGGAGACGGGCGTCTTCTCGTAGAGGTACTCGTAGCGGTTCCACTCGCCGGCAGGAATCCACCAGGCCCTGCCGTCGGCGGCGAAGTTGAACTCGGTCAGCTCATCGGCGATCCGCACGGTCTTGCCCATGCTGGCGTGGTCGAACAGGTAGCGGAAGCCGATCCCGTCATCGAACACGCGGAACACCACCCCGAATGCGCGCTTCTTCTCGCTCGCTTCCTCGAACCGTACGGTCAGCTCGTTGTGCCGATCGCGCACGAAGCGACGTTCGCCCCAGGGCTGTTCCCAGGTGCTGTCGTGGCTGGCGCGAGTGGCGGAGACGATCGCCAGACGCCGTTCCAGCTTGTCCTGGTCAGCCATGAGAAAGCCCAGGCGGCTCTCGGTCATCAGCGGCTTGCCGTCCAGATCGACACGGTAGAACGGCCGGTTCTCGCCGTTGGTGTCGACCGTTACCACGATCCGCCCGTCAGGCGAGGCGACTGTCTCGGCTGCCTGCGCGGGGAGGGCGAACAGGGCGATGCACGCTGCGATCAACGCGGCCAATGTCCGCAACATCCGTTCGTGGCGAGGAAGAGCCGAAGCCGCCTGGCTGAGGATCTGTCCCAAACCATCGTGCGCGGTGTCTGCCCTTCGAGCCGGCTGCCCGGCCATGCGGCCTCCCAGCCTCCTCAGGGCGAACGGAAGGTTGGGAAGTGAGTGCACATGGGTCACGTCAATTGTCCTCGGCAAAGATGCGGAAGCCCCAGGCGGGCAGGGCGAGCTTGGTCCCGGCGGCGAAGATGGCCGGCTCGCCGGTCAGAGCGTCGCGGTACGACCCGAGATGGCGTGCCTGCGAGAAGCCAATCTCGCGCGGATCGCCCGACAGGTTGAACACGGCGAACACCCGTTCGCCTGCCGCGCCGCGGGTGAAAGCGTAAACCTGGTCCGGCGCGCTGCTCGGCACCTCGACCATGGGCGCGCCATGCTCGCCGTTCCACAGGGCGCGCTGCTCGGTCTTGAGCGCAATCAGCTTGTGCAGCAGGCCGGCGTGGCGCCCTTCCTTCCATGCGATTTCGTCCTTCTCGAAGAAGGCGAGCTGATGATCCAAGTCGGCTTCCTGCCCGTTGTGGATCAGCGGCATCCCGCCGCCCACGAACGAGAGCGCGATCGCGGCCGGGTAGGCGGGGCCATAGATCTCGGCCGCGACCCCGTCCCACGCGTTCTGATCGTGGTTGTCGGTATAGACCATGCGATAGGCCGCGCGCGGCCAGGTGTTGGCCTGTTCCGCGTAGTAGCCGCGCATCGCCCCTGCGCCGCCTTCGCGCGCGGTGCGCTGCATCGCGTTCTTCCAGCCCCAGGCATAACTGGCATCGAAAGCGCGCTGGTGCAGGTCGCGCTGTTCCCATTCGGCCAGCATGAACACCGGGCGCACCTTCTCCATCTCGGCCCGGGCGGTTTCCCAGAAGTCGAGCGGAACGAACCCGGCGACATCGGCGCGGTAGCCGTCGATGCCGAACTCGCGCACCCAGTAGACCAGGCTTTCGGTCATGTAACGGCGCAGCCCAGGCTGGCTGTAGTCGAACGCGACGACGTCGCTCCAGTCGGTGCCCAGCGGCGGCATCATCGCGCCTTCGGGCGTCTTTGCGTACCATTCGGGATGGCTGGCGGTGAGCGGGTTGTCCCACGCGGAATGGTTGGCGACCCAGTCGAGGATGACCTTCATCCCCAGGCGGTGCGCTTCGTCGACGAAGGCCCGCAGGTCCGCCTCGGTGCCGAGGTCCGGATTGACCGCGCGATAGTCGCGCACCGAATAGGGGCTGCCGAGCCCGCCCTTGCGGTTGGCTTCACCGATCGGGTGGATCGGCATCAGCCACAGGATATCGACCCCCATCCCGGCAAGGCGCGGCAGGTGCGCCTGCGCCGCGCTGAACGTGCCTTCGCGGGTGAACTGGCGGGTGTTGATCTGGTAGATCACCGCATCACGGGTCCACTCGGCGTTGACGAACCGGACATAGGGTGCGGGGGCGTAGTCCGTCGCCGCCTGCCCTGTCGCAGCGCTAGCGGGCACGGCCAGCATGGCGGCGGCAGCGAGCAGTGCGGCGCGGATCATGCGGCGACCCCTTTCGTTGCGGCCTGGTGATCCTGCACGAACAGGGTGGTGATGGCGGCCAGCGCGAAGGACACCCCGCCGATGGCCATGGCGTAGATCGGCTGGGCATCGAAGAACAGCGTCAGCAGGAAGCCGAGCAGCGTCGCCGCGATCAGCTGCGGCACGACGATGAAAATGTTGAAGATGCCCATGTAGATGCCCATTTTCCGCGCCGGCACGGACCCCGCGAGGATGGCGTAGGGCAGCGAGACGATCGAGGCCCATGCAATGCCGAGGCCGATCTGCGCGACCCACAGGAACGCCGGATCGCGGATCACGATCATCAGGGCAAATCCCACCGCGCCGATCGCCATGTTGAGCGCGTGCAGCCGGGTGCGGTCGATTCGCGCCGCGATCACCATGAACGCAAGCGCGGCAGCAGCGGCGAGCCCGTTGCGGACCGAGCCCATCAGGCTCCACCAGTCAGCCCCGTCCTGATACCCTTGCGTGGCCGCATCGGGCGAGGCGAAGTGATAGTCGGTCACCGCCGGTGTGCCATAGATCCACAGCGCGAACATCGCGAACCAGCTGAAGAACTGCACCACCGCCAGCTGGCGCATGGTCCGGGGCATGGCGAACAGATCGTTGACCACTTCCATGAAGCCGTTGTCGTCCCGCCCGTTGCTGCGCAGGGCCCCGGCGACAAGCTGGATCAGGCCGAACGCGCCAATCAGCCCGGCAAGCACGTAAAGCTCCTTGGCGACCTCGATTGTGGTTGCATTGGCCCGGCCCCACGCGACCAGCGCCGCGACGGTGGCACCGGCCACGATCCACATTGCACCGCCACGGACGAACTGGACCGCATGCCGCTGGACGGTATCGCCCGATGGCGCGGCGATCCCCAAGGCGTCGGCCCGCGCCTGCTCGAAGGCGGCGATCTGTTCGGGGCTGTATTCCTTGGTCCGGAAAACGGTCCACAGGACCGCCAGCAGCAGCGCCGCCCCGCCGATGTAGAACGACCAGTGCACCGTCTCGGGAATCTCGCCCGCCGGGGCGGTGTTCGACAGGCCCATCCAGTTGGTCATGACCCACGGCAGCGCCCCGGCGATGACCGCGCCCACGCCGATGAAGAAGCTCTGCATGGCATAGCCGGTGGTGCGCTGGTCGTCGGGCAGGTTGTCGCCGACGAAGGCGCGGAACGGCTCCATGGTGATGTTGAGCGAGGCGTCCATGATCCACAGCATCCCCGCGGCGACCCACAGGGCGGGCGAATTGGGCATGACGAACAGGGCGAGGCTCGCCAGGATCGCGCCGACGAGGAAGTAGGGCCGCCGCCGCCCGAACCGCCCCCAGGTGTTGTCGGAAAGGTGGCCTATGATCGGTTGGATGATCAGCCCGGTCATCGGCGCGGCGATCCACAGGATGGCAAGCTCGTTCACCTCTGCGCCGAGCGTCTGGAAGATCCGGCTGACGTTGCCGTTCTGCAGCTCGAAGCCGATCTGGATGCCGAGGAAGCCGAAGCTCATGTTCCATATCTGGCTGGCGTTCAGCGCCGGTTTGTGCACGAGCCCGTTCCTCCCCTAAGCCGCAGCCGGCCCTGTCTGCACCCGGTGGCGCGTGTTGGCCATTGTCCGGGACAGGGGCGCAACGGGCGTGGTGCAGAAGCACGGTTCCGTTTACGCTGGCCTCTCCGCCGGGCAGTCTGGCGCAGCTGCAAAAATATGCAAGAATTTCCTTGCTTCGCGGCGTGGCTCGCGCTTCCGACCCATGTGGCAGCGAGGGATATCCTCGCAAAAGCACGGATTTTCGGCTTCCCAACCTGCCTCTGACGTGTCACAAAAAACTGGAAAAATCCGGAGCCGGGGATCGGCGGCTGTCCTGGGAGTGAGTTCATGCGCCACGTACTGAGCCTGATTCTTGCCTGCGGCTGGGCCGGCAGCGCACTCGCCGGCACGAACGATCTTTCAGCCGCGCGTGCCGACCGTCTGCCCGAGGACGAAGTGATCTACTTCGTCCTGCCCGACCGGTTCGAGAACGGCGATCCGGCCAACGATCGCGGCGACATCCGCGGTGGGCGGCTCGACCACGGGTTCGATCCCGCTCACAAGGGGTTTTACCAAGGCGGCGATCTCAAGGGGCTGACCGCGCGGCTCGACTACATCCAGGGCATGGGCGCGACCGCCATCTGGCTGACCCCGATCTTCCGCAACAAGCCGGTGCAGGGGCCGCCGGGGCGCGAATCGTCGGGCTATCACGGCTACTGGATCACCGACTTCCTCGATGTCGATCCGCACCTCGGCACGCGGGCGGATTTCAAGGCGCTGGTCGAGGCCGCCCACGCGCGCGGGATGAAGGTCTACATGGACATCATCACCAACCACACCGCCGACGTGATCAAGTATGCCGAGTGTCACGGCCCCGAGGCAGAGGTTGACTGGAACGAGACCGGCACTTGCCCCTATCGCCCGATCGGCAAATACCCGTGGACCACGCGCGGCGGGCTGGACGGCGCGCCGATCAACCGCGGCTTCCTCGGCACCCAGGCACGGCATCGGACGGCGGAGAACTTCGCCCGGCTGACCGACCCCGCCTGGGCCTACACGCCCTACGTCCCGCAAGCCGAGAAGGCGGTCAAGAACCCGGCCTGGCTCAACGATCCGATCTACTACACCAATCGCGGCGACAGCGTGTGGGAAGGCGAAAGCCGCGTCACCGGCGACTTTGCCGGGCTCGATGACCTCAACACCACGCACCCGCGCGTGGTCGAAGGGTTCATCGACATCTACAAGCAGTGGATCACCGATTTCCGGGTCGACGGGTTCCGCATCGACACCGCCAAGCACGTCGACATGGAGTTCTGGCAGAAGTTCGCCCCCGCGATCCTCGACCATGCCCGCAGCGAGGGAATCCCGCACTTCCATATGTTCGGCGAGGTCTACGAGTTCGAACCGGCGCAGCTGGCCAAGTTCACTACCGAGGGCAAGCTGCCGACCGTGCTCGATTTCGCCTTCCAGGGGCGGGTGCGCGAGATGGTCGCCGACGGCCGGCCGGCGACCCGGGTCAGCTACCTGTTCGAAGCCGATCCGGTCTACGCGAACGGCTTCGACACGGCCAGGCAGCTCCCGACCTTCCTCGGCAATCACGACATGGGCCGCTTCTCGATGTTCGTGAAGCAGGCCAATCCGGCGATCTCCGATGCCGAGCTGACCAGCCGGATCGTGCTTGGCCATGCACTGATGATGTTCGCCCGCGGCGTGCCGACGGTCTATTACGGCGACGAGCAGGGGTTCGTTTCCGACAGCAACGACCAGGGCGCGCGCGAGACGATGTTCGCCTCGCGCACCGCAGATTACCTCGACAACGATCTGGCCGGAACCGACGCCTCCCATGCCGAAGCGCGGTTCGATCCAGCGCACCCGATCTACCGCGCGCTCGCGACGATGGCGGCGATCCGCCGGGCCGAGCCGGCGCTGCGGCGGGGCGAACAGCTGACGCGCCACGCCGACCATGACGGCGGTGTGCTGGTGCTTTCGCGTCTCGACCCGGACGACACAGGTGAGATCGTGGTTGCCTTCAACGCCGCGAACGCCGAGCGCACGGTCGCCTTTCCGGTCGATGGCCGCGCCGGCCGGTGGTCCGCGCTGCACGGGGCCTGCCCCGCCAGCGCCCCGACCGCCGGAGCCTACCGGCTGACCATCCCTGCGACGGGGTATGTCGTTTGCAAATCGGAGTACCCGCAACAGTGAATGCCATCCCGTTCGACAGCCGGACTGCCAAGGCCAAGGCCGCGCGAGAATGGTGGCGCGGCGCGGTGTTCTACCAGATCTATCCCCGCAGCTTCCGCGACACCAATGGCGACGGGATCGGCGATCTGGCTGGCGTGGTCGAGGGGCTCGACTACATCGCCACGCTGGGGGTCGACGGAATCTGGATATGCCCGTTCTTTACCTCGCCGATGGACGATTTCGGCTACGACGTGTCGGATTACTGCGGCATCGATCCGACTTTCGGCGACTTCGCCGATTTCGACCGGATCATCGACAAGGCGCACGCGCTGGGTCTCAAGGTCATCATCGACCAGGTCTGGTCGCACACCTCCGACCAGCACGCCTGGTTCCAGCAGAGCCGGCAGGACCGCACCAATCCACGCGCCGACTGGTATGTCTGGGCGGATGCGAAACCCGACGGGTCGCCCCCGTCGAACTGGCAATCGGTGTTCGGCGGTTCGGCGTGGCAGTGGGACGGGCCGCGCAAGCAGTACTATCTGCACAATTTCCTCGCCAGCCAGCCCGATCTCAACCTGCACAACCCGGCGGTGCAGGATGCCTTGCTGGATGTGGCGCGGTTCTGGCTGAACCGAGGGGTCGACGGCTTCCGGATCGATGCGATCAACTTTGCGATGCACGATCCGCAGCTGCGCGACAATCCGCCCTCGAGCCTGCCGCTGGAACTCGTCACCCGCCCGTTCGATATGCAGCGCAAGGTATTCAACCAGTCGCACGCGGACATCCCGCTGTTTCTGGAACGGGTGCGCGCCGTGCTCGACGGCTATCCGGGCAGCTTCACCGTTGCCGAAGTCGGCGGGCCTGAGCCGCTCGCCGAGATGAAGGCCTTCACCGCCGACGGCAGGCGGCTCGATTCGGCCTACAATTTCGATTTCCTCTACGCCGAGCGCCTCACCGCGCCGCTGGTGCGCCAGTCGTTGGCCCAGTGGGATGGCGGCGAGGGTGAAGGCTGGCCGTCGTGGGCCTTTTCCAACCACGATGCGCCACGCGCGGTGACGCGCTGGACCCGGGGCGTGGCGGCCGGCCAGATGGCGCGGTTGCAGATGCTGCTGCTGCTGGCGCTGCGGGGCAATGCCTTCATCTACCAGGGTGAAGAACTGGGCCTGCCGCAGGGCGAGGTCGCTTTCGCCGACCTGCAGGACCCCGAGGCGATCGCCAACTGGCCGCACACGCTGGGGCGCGACGGCGCGCGCACGCCCATGCCGTGGGTGGCGGACGCTCCCCATGCCGGCTTCACCGCCGGCGAGGCGGCCTGGCTGCGGCTCGACCCGGCCCATGCCTCTCTGGCGGTCGACCGGCAGACGCGCGATCCTGCCTCGATGCTGGCCTACACCCGCAGCCTTGTGGCCCTGCGTCGCACCCTGCCGGCGCTGGCGGACGGCAGCATCCGCCTGCTCGCCGCGCCCGACGGCCTCGTCGCCTTCGTGCGGGCGGGAAGCGAGGGCGAGGTGCTGTGCGTGTTCAACCTGTCCGACGAACCTGTGGTCTGGTCACCCGCCCACAATTTCGGCAAAGCGGTGATCGTGGCCGATCAGGGGGCAGTTGGAGCCATGCGCGCGATTCCGGACACTCTGGCGCCTTACACCGGGTTCTGGGCGGTCGAGGCCGGGCAGCCGGAATAGATGGCCGCGTCCGATCCGCCCTCGCCGAAATCGGCCCGGCTGGAAGACATCGCGCGCGAGGCGGGGGTGTCGATCTCCACCGTGTCGCGCGCGCTCAACGACAGCCCGGCGGTGCGGCGGCGGACCAAGCAGGCGATCTGGAAGATCGCGCGCGAATACGATTACGAGTTCCGCCTCTCCATGCCCAAGGGACCGATCGGGGCGGAGGCCACCATTGCCGTCGTCGTTCCCGCCCCGCAGGCCCGCGAGACGCGGGTGGCCGACCCGTTCTTCCTCGAACTGCTCGCCGGCATTGCCGAGGCCGCGCGCGAGCGCACGGCCGACCTGCTGATCAGCCATGTCGCGCCGACCAGCGCGGACGACCTCGATTACGCCATGACGACCAGCCGGGCCACCGGAGTGATCTTCATCGGGCAGAGCTCGCTCCACAGCGCCTTCAACGCCCTCGCCGAGCGCGACCAGCGGTTCGTCGTGTGGGGCGCGGAGTTCCCCGATGCGCGCTATTGCTCGATCGGATCGGACAACGTCGCCGGCGGCCGGCGCGCGACCGCGCACCTTGTCCGCCTGGGGCGCGAGAACGTGATGTTCCTCGGCGATATCGAGGCGCCCGAGGCCGAGCAGCGCTTTCGCGGCTACCGTCAGGCGCTGGAGGAGGCCGGGCTGCCGGTGCTCAAGGAACTCGACGTGCCGGCGCACTTCGATGTCCATTCGGCCGAGGCGGCGACCCGCTCGGCGCTCGACCGGGGCGTGGCGTTCGACGCGATCTTCGCCGCCAGCGACCTGATCGCGATCGGCGCGATCCGCGCGCTGACCCGCGCCGGGCTCAGCGTGCCGGGGGACGTCTCGGTGGTCGGCTACGACAATATCCCCGCCGCGCGGCTGGTCACGCCGCGCCTCACCACCATCGACCAGGATGCGAACCTTGCCGGGCGGATGCTGGTGTCGCGGCTGATCGACGCCCAGGGCGGCGTCGCGCCGACTTCCGACCGGCTGGAAACCAGCCTGCTGATCCGCGAAAGCTGCGGGGGGTAGGGGCAGGGCGATGGCCGAGCGCGCACCCATAGAGCAGGTCCTGATCGTCGGCGGTGGCAGCGCCGGGTGGATGACCGCCGCCGCGCTGGCGGAAACGCTGGGGCGCGGGGTGCAGGTCACGCTGATCGAATCCGAGGAAATCGGCACTGTCGGCGTGGGCGAGGCGACCATTCCCCCTATCCGCCACTTCAACCAGCGGCTCGGGATCGACGAGGCGACCTTCGTGCGCGAGACGGGCGGGTCGTTCAAGCTCGGCATCCAGTTCGTCGACTGGTGGAAGCCGGGGCACAGCTATTTCCACCCGTTCGGCCAGCACGGGGCCGAGTTCGATGTGGTGCCGTTCTACCACTACTGGATGCGCGAGCATCTGGCGGGCCGCGTGGACGGGCCGGTCGATGATTTCTCGATTGCCTGGGTCATGGCGCAGGCGGGCAGGTTCGCCCACCCGTCGCCGGACCGGCGGATGATCCAGTCGACCTACGACTACGCCTACCACTTTGACGCGGTGCTCTACGCCCGATTCCTGCGCCGCTACGCCGAGGCGCGCGGGGTCTTGCGGGTGGAGGGCAAAGTGGTCAGCGTGGCCCGCGATGGCGAGACCGGCCACCTTCGCAGCGTGACCCTGGCCGACGGGCGCGAGCTGGAGGCGGAGCTGTTCATCGACTGCTCGGGCTTCCGCGGCCTGCTGATCGAGGACGCGCTGGAGACCGGCTACGTCAACTGGCAGCACTGGCTGCCGTGCGACCGGGCGGTTGCCGCGCCCAGCGTGCGCCAGCCGAAGATCGCGCCCTACACCCGCTCGACCGCGCGCGAAGCCGGGTGGCAGTGGCGCATCCCGCTGCAGCACCGCACCGGCAACGGATACGTACATTGCAGCCAGTTCATCACCGAGCAGGACGCGCACGACACGCTGGCGCGATCGCTCGGCGACGAGCTGGCGGGCGAGCCACGGCTGCTGCGCTTCGCCACCGGGCACCGGCGGCAGTTCTGGAACGGCAACTGTGTCGCCATCGGCCTGTCGGCGGGGTTCATGGAACCGCTGGAATCGACCAGCCTGCACCTGATCCAGTACGGTATCCTGCGGCTGCTGGCGCTGTTCCCCGACAAGGCCATGTCGCCGCTGCTGGCGCGCGAATACAACGCGCAGACGCTGACCGAGTACGAGCGGATCCGCGACTTCCTGATCCTGCACTACAAGGCCAATGCGCGCGGCGAAGGCGAGCTGTGGCGTTACTGCGCGGCCATGCCGGTGCCCGACAGCCTGCAATACAAGATCGACCACTTCCGCGACTACGGGGTGCTGGTGGCGGAGGAACGCGAGCTGTTCAACAATCCGAGCTGGATCGCGGTCTATCTCGGCCAGGGGATCGAGCCCGACCGCGCCCCGGCGATCGCCACCACGCGCGATCACGTGCCGGTGGCGGAGCGGTTCGCGTCGATTTCAGCGGCGATGCGCGACGCGGTGGCGCAGATGCCGGAGCACACGGCATTCCTCGAGCAGCACTGCAAGAGCACAGTGGCGGCGTAAGCTGAACCCGGTTCGAGAGTTCGCGCCCCGTCCCGCGAGGATGTGCACGTCAGTCTGAAGCAGAATGCAGCCGGCTGGGCACCCGCTCTGCGCGAAGCTGTCGCCGAATCCGTACGCGGTACCCCCAACACCCGGCTGCTATCCATGGGGAGGGGAGACGGCCTGGAGCGGTCGCGGCGTGCCACTTCCCTGCAAAGCCCCGCCTCTTCGGCAAGGGGAGGGCTGTGCCATGACAGTCTCAGGGCGCGCGAGATGGGCATCCGGCAAAAAAAGGGCCCGCCGGTTGTCCGGCGAGCCCCGTTGCGACCCGGTGGACCCGGGATAGCGGTCAGAAGGCCTTCTTGAGCGTGACGTTGTAGGTCCGCCCGTAGACTTCGTGGCGGCTCGGGAAGGTCCCGACCTGGTTGCCGCCCGTGTCGAACAGGTCGTTCTGCGTCACGAACGGCTCGTTGGTCAGGTTGAACACCTCGAACTGGATGCCGAGCCCGTCGAGGAAGCCTTCACGGTCCTCGAAGGTGTAGCCGATCTGCGCGTCGATGATCGTCTCGTCCTGCGCGTCGGCGCCGCTCAGGCTGCCGTCGAAGTTCTGCACTTCGGACAGGAAGCCGCTGCGGTGCCGGGCGCTGACTTTCGCCTGGAAGCCGTTCTTGTCGTAGAAGGCTTCGGCCGACCAGACGTTTTCCGAATAGCCCGGAATGTCGATCGTGCCGCCGGTCGCACCGCTGATTTCGGCATCGGCGTAGGTGTAGCTGACCGCCGCGCCGAAGCCGTCGAGCCCTTCGGCCAGGTCGGCGAAGTCGAGCCGCACGGTCCCTTCGACCCCGGTGATCTTGCCGTTCGAGAAGTTGAGCGGGGTATCGGTGCGGCCCTGCGCAACCTGCGGGTTGGCGGCGAGGAACGCACTGTGCCCGCCTATCCCGAGTTCACGGCTCAGGTCGATCGGACGGGCGATGTTGATCACCCAGTCCGACAGGTCCTTGTGAAACAGCGCCACCGCGACCGCCGTCCCGCGCGAGAAGTACTTCTCGAACGAGATGTCATACGAGGTCGACTTGTACGGCCGCAGGTTCGGGTTGCCGCCGCCCAGTGTGAAGCAGACGTTCTGCGGCGGATTGAACGAAGGCTGGAGCTGGTCGGGCCGCCCGTCGTTGTTGGTGTCGCGGCAGTGGATCGAGTCGAAATTGATGTTCTGGTTGGCGGCCAGCTGGTCGAGCCGGGCACGGGTGATCGCCTGGCTGAAAGCCACCTTGACGAAGGTGCCCTCGGCCACTTCGAACGCCAGGTTGGCGCTGGGCAGCCAGTTTTCGAAGCTGTCCGACACCTCGTTGACGCCGCCGGCGATGGTGCCGAGCGAACGCTGGTTGGTCTTCGCGTAGCGCAGGCCGACGTTCCCGCGCAGGGCGATGCCGCCCAGCATGGTGTCGATGCTGGCCATGGCGTAGGCGTTGTAGACTTTCTCGTCGACCACCCACTGGGTGTCGTTCGCCTTCTGCAGCACGTAGGTGCCGTCGGTCAGGAAGCTCGAGGGATCGTAGGCGATGATCGGCATTCCGAGCGAGCCGGTATCGGTCCTGCCGATGATCGCGCTGGCCGGGATGGCCAGCCCGTTGGTGCCGAAACGCGCGGAGGCGCGCAGGAAGTTCTCGTTGGAATCGAAGTTCTTGCTCCGATCGGTGAACAGGTAGCCGACCCTCACGTTGGACAGGAAGCCGCCGTCGAAGGCGTATTCGAGTTCGGCGCGCAGCTGATGCAGCGTGTCGTTGATCTTCGGCTGCTTGATGAAGCCCACCTGGCCCCAGCCGCCCGGATCGGTCAGCAGGACCAGCCCCGGATCGGTGTAGTCGAGGTTCGAATCGATGCTGTAGGCACCATCATCCGGCATGGTGAAGACCAGCGTGTCCTGCGGGCCGCCGCGGGCGCGGCCGGTGCCGGCGTAGGATTCGTAGTCGATGTCGTCGCGGTCGAGCCTGGAATAGCCGTAGTCCAGCGTGAGCGCGAGGTTGTCGGTCCACTCCCACCGGGCGTTCGCACCCAGCGCGAAGATGTTCGATTCGTTGCCCTCGGTGTCGGTGCGAAGGATCGGCACCACCGCGTTGTAGGTGGCGGTGTCGGCGAAGGGACCGCTGCCGGTCGCGCCGCCGAAGGTCGCGCCGCTCCACGAGGCGATCGGCGTCTCGGTGCCGCGGAAGATGCCGCTGTCCTTCTGGTCGGACCAGAAGGCGTCGACTGTCAGCGCGAAGCTGTCCATCGGCTCGAACTGCAGCGCGCCGGCGATCGAGGTGCGCTCGAACTCGCGGCTGACGACGCCCTGGCGCGGGTTGTCGGACGGGTAGATCAGGCCGCCGGTGGTGCGGGAGACCTGGCCGCTGTTGGTCTTCAGCTCGCGGCTGATGAAGTGGGTCGGGTTCGACTGGTGGGTCACGCCGAGATACCAGCCCAGCGTGCCTTCCTCGTTCTGGCCGATGTAGGAGCCGAACAGGCGGTAGCCCTGGTCGCTGAAGTCGGGGTTGAGCTTGCCGCTGTCGTTGATGACATAGCGTGCCGAGACGTTGACCAGCGTTTCGTTGTAGTCGAGCGGACGGATCGTGCGCAGGTCGACCGCGCCGGCGATGCCGGTGGCGGCGAGCGAGGCGTCGGGCGACTTGTAGACAACGCCCTGCGCGATCAGTTCGCTGGGGAACTGGTCGAACTCGATCCCGCGGTTGTTGCCGGCGGAGACCACCTCGCGCCCGTTGAGCAGGGCAAGGCTGAAGTCCGGGCCGAGGCCGCGGATCGAGATCTGCTGCGATCGGCCGCGCACGCGCTGGGCGGTGACACCGGGCAGGCGGGCGAGCGAATCGGCGATCGAGAGGTCGGGCAGCTTGCCGATGTCCTCGGCCGAGATGACTTCGACGATGTTCGCCGAATCGCGCTTGGTGGCGAGCGAGTTCTCGATCGCCGCGCGAATGCCGCTGACGATGATCTCACCCTCTGCCTCGCTCGCCGCGCCTTCGGCCGGTGCTTCGGCGTCCTGCGCCAGGGCCGGCGCGGCGGCGAGCAGCGCAACGCCGGTGGCGGCCCCGCACAGCAGGCGCGACTGGAACGATGATCGGGTGAAACGCATGCATACCTCCCCAGGAAACATTGGCTTTCGTTTTGCAGTTTTTTTCATAGCGAACATTGCCCTGTGCGTAAATCAGAAAACGCAGCGATACCGCGGGCCACCGGACAGGGATGGAAAACCGCGATCAAACAGCAAGTTGCGCGTCGTCGAGCGCGAGTTGCGGCGGGTTGGCGGTGCAGCCGGAGGACCCCTTCTGTTGTGGTTCTGCCACAGCCAGACGGGCGCGCCGGTCCGAGCCCGCGGGGCACAGCCCCGTGCGCCCTGTTCACGAAGATAGATGCGCGATATCATGCGGTTCGCGTCACACCCGCTAAAACGTTGCGCGGCCTCGCCATTTCGTTACCTTGACCGCATCAACCCAACCTGACGCCGGGCCGCCTGCGATGCTGCTGCCGAACACCGCCTCCCTCCAATGTGCCCGCGTGCTCCGCTTTTCGAGCCAGAATCACGTGTTTGTCGAGCTGGATGAGGCGGCGGACGATCCCGAGGGGCTGATCCAGAGTGCCAGTTTGCAGGATTTTGCAAGAATCACCCCGCAGTATCCCGGGGTTCGCGCGCCGCTCGATCCGGGCACGGTGCGGGCCTGGGTGACGGCGCTTTCGCCGCTGCTTTCCCGGGCCTTCGGCGAGCCGCCGGGTTTGTGGACCATGCAGGCGTGGTATTCGATCGTGACCTGCCCGCCGGCGCAGCTCGCGCCGATCCAGCGCCTGCCGCACGTCGACGGCACCGATCCGCGACAGGTGGCCATGATGCTCTACCTCCACCGCACCGGGCACGGCGGCACCGCCTTCTTCCGCCACCGTGCAACCGGGCTGGAGGCGCTGACGGCTGCCGACTGGCCGCGCTACAAGGCGACGCTGGAGGGCGAGATCGCCCGCGCCGGCCTGCCGCCGGCGGCCTATGTCACCGACGGCGCGCCCCATTTCGAGCGCATCCACGCCGCCGATGGCGGGTTCAACAAGGCGGTGTTCTACCGCGGCAATCTGCTCCACAGCGGGGTGATCGACAACACCGCGCCGCTGTCGGCCGACCCGCGCCGGGGCCGGCTGACAGTCAACGCCTTCCTCCGCCCGCCGGGCACCGACGATAAGGACACGATCCGATGAGCGAGCCCCGGGCCATCCGCAGACTGGTGATCGTGGGCGGGGGCACTGCCGGGTGGATCGCCGCGGCCGCCTTTTCCCGCCTGCTGGGCGAGCGGCTGGAGATCACGCTGGTCGAATCCGACGCGATCGGCACCGTAGGAGTGGGCGAGGCGACGATCCCGCAGATCATCCGGCTCAACACCATCCTCGGGTTCGACGAGCATGACTTCGTCCGGCAGACGCAGGGCACGTTCAAACTGGGGATCGAGTTCGTGGACTGGTCGGCCCCGGGTTCGCGCTACCTGCACACCTTCGGCGACACCGGGATCAACCTCGGCAATGTCCATTTCCACCATTACTGGCGGCGCCAGGCCCTGATGGCGCAAGCGCGCGGCGCAGGCGAGGCCGACAGCCTGTGGCGCTATTCGCTGCATCAGCTGGCAGCGGACCAGAACCGGTTCGGCAAGCTCGACCGGGTCGGCAACACGCCGATGACCGGGCTGGCCTATGCCTATCATTTCGATGCCAGTCTCTATGCCGCCTACCTGCGGGCCTACTGCGAGAAACGGGGCGTGACCCGCCGCGAGGGCACGATCGAGGGGGTCGATCGCGACGGCCGGAGCGGCGATGTCACGGGCGTAGTGCTGGCCGGCGGGGCGCGGGTGGAGGGTGACTTCTTCATCGACTGTTCCGGGTTCCGCTCGCTGCTGCTGGGGCAGACGCTGGGGGTGGATTATGTCGACTGGTCGCACTGGCTGCCGTGCGACCGGGCGCTGGCGGTGCCGAGCGGGCGCCTGCCCGACCTGCCGCCCTATACCCGCGCCACCGCGCGCCAGGCCGGGTGGCAGTGGCGCATCCCCTTGCAGCACCGCACCGGCAATGGCCATGTCTACTGCTCTGGCTTCCTTTCGGACGACGAGGCGGCGGCGATGCTCGTGGCGAACCTCGACATGCCCGCGCTGGGCGATCCGCGCCCGATCCGGTTCACCACCGGCCACCGCCGCCAGTTCTGGGCGCACAACGTGGTCGCGCTGGGCCTCGCCAGCGGCTTCCTCGAGCCGCTCGAATCGACCAGCATCCACCTGATCCAGTCGAACGTCAGCCGTCTGATCGAACTGTTTCCGCGCACCGCCGTGGCCGAGGAGGAGCGGGCGGAATACAACCGCCGGACCGTCCACGAATTCGCCCAGATCCGTGATTTCCTCATCCTCCACTACCACCGCACCGACCGCGAGGACACCGACTTCTGGCGCTATTGCAAGCACATGAGTGTGCCCGATTCGCTCACCCGCAAGATCGAGCTGTTCGCCGCGTCAGGCCGGCTGGGGCGCGATGTCGACGACCTGTTCCGCGAGGCGAGCTGGGTCCAGGTCATGCTGGGCCAGGGCATCATGCCGGCCGACTACAACCCGATGGCCGACCAGCTCGATCCCGGCCAGCTTGACCAGTTCATGGGCGACGTGCGGCGGCTGGTGGAAAAGGCGGTCGGCGGGTTGCCGACCCATGCGGACTATGTGGCGGCGAACTGCCGCGCCGCCTGACCTGCTAGTCGATGGCAGAGAACCGCTCGATGTCCCTTACCCTGCCGGAGACGACCAGTTCGTCGTCGGGCATGATGATCGTGTCGGGAGTGGCGTGGATGAAGTCCTCCCCGGTCCGCTTCACCCCGACCACGGTGATCCCGTGCTTCGCCCGGCACTGGCTGGTGACCAGCGGCAGGCAGGCGATCGACTGGGGCGACTTCAACCGCGCGATCGCGAACTCGCCATCGAAGGAGATGAAATCGAGCAGGCGCTCGTTCAGCAGGTGGGCCACGCGTTCGCCCATGCGGCGCTCGGGAAAGACCACGTGATGGGCCCCGGTCCGCTCCAGGATGCGGCCGTGCCGGTCCGTGTTGGCCTTGGCCCAGATGTTCGGCAGCCCCAGGTCGACGAGCGCGAGCACCGCGAGCAGACTGGCTTCGATATTGCTGCCGATCGCCACCACCGCGGTGCCGAAATCGGCTGCCCCGAGCTGGCGGAGCACCTGCGGATCGGTCGCATCGGCTTCGACCACCTGGGTCAGGATGTCCTTGTGCTCCCGGACGCGCTCGGGATCGGCATCGATCCCCAGGACTTCGTGCCTGGTGCGGTGCAGCGTGGTGGCGACCGCGCTGCCGAACCGGCCGAGGCCGATCACCAGGACGGGGCGTTGCGCATCAGCCGACAATGGGGTTCTCCTCCGGATAGCGATAGCGGCGTTCGGTAGCGGTCAGGGCGAGAGCGGTCGCCACCGTGATCGTTCCCACGCGGCCGACAAACATCAGGATGATCAGGACGACCAGCGCCGATGGGGGCAGGTCGGCAGTGATCCCGGTCGACAGGCCCACGGTCGCGAAGGCCGAGATCGCTTCGAACAGGACGTCCTGCAGCGGCAGCCGGGTGACCGACGCCATGAACATGGTGGCGATCAGCACCAGCAGGAGCGCCAGCGAGGCCACGGTCAGCGCCTGTCGCTCGATCCCGTGCCCGAGCCGGCGGCCGAACATCGCCGCGTCGCGCCGCGACAGCACTTCCGCCATGACGACGGCCAGCAGGACCATGAAGGTGGTAATCTTGATCCCGCCGGCGGTTCCGGCGCTGCCTCCGCCGATGAACATGAGGACATAGTTCACCACCAGCGTTTCCTCGCGCATGGCCCCCATGTCGAGGCTGTTGAACCCCGCGGTGCGCGGCATGACCGCGTGGAAACCGGCGTTGAGCAGCTTGCCGGCGACCGGCATCGGGCCCAGGGTTTCGGGATTGCTCCATTCCATCAGCAGCAGACAGCCGAAGCCGGTCACGAGCAGGAGAATCGTGCCCGCCACGGTGATCCTGGAGTGGAGCGTCCAGCTCCGCCAGCGCCAGCCGTGCCCGCGCCAGTCTTCCATGACCGGAAAGCCGAGCGCCGATACGACCACCGCGAGTGCGATCGCGGTGAGGACCACCGCGTCGCCCTGGAACGACATCAGGCTGTCGGAAAAGGTCGAGAAACCGGCGTTGTTGAACGCGCTCACCGCGTGAAACAGGCCATGCCAGGCAGCCTCGCCGGCGGGCATCTGCCAGGTTGTCGCGAAGCGGATGGCGAGCACCGCGGCGACGAGCAGTTCGACGGTGATCGTGATGGCGAGGATCATCCGGATGACCATCGGCGCGGCAAGCAGGTTCAGCCGCCCGCGCTCGACCTGCGTCGCCAGCCGTTCGCGCAGGCCGAAGCCGCGCCCCGCCATCAGCCCCAGCAGGGTCGCCGCGGTCATGATCCCCAGGCCGCCGATCTGGAACATGACCATGATCGCGACCTGCCCGAAGGCGGACCAGTAGGTCGGCGTGTCGACCACCACCAGGCCGGTCACCGCCACGGCCGAGGTGGCGGTGAACAGCGCGGTCAGCACAGGCGCCCTGGTCCCGTCGGAGGTGGCGATCGGCAGGCTGAGGACAATTGTCCCGATCCCGATCGCGACGAGGAACAGAAGCGGAATCAGCCGGATCGGATTGCGCAGGGCGGCCATCGTGGCGGAGCCTTGGACCAGCAGCGGGCCGCAGGCAAGGCGCGGCTCACTGTTCCAGCAGCCAGCGCAGGATCTCGGGCAGGCGTGCGGCCCAGGCGTTCTCCTCGTGCTCTGCACCCTGGTAGACGCGGCTTTCCCAATCGCGGCCGCGCACCCAGCCCGCGCCGGCGATGGCGACGTCCACTTCCCGCTGGTAGGGCGCATAGAACGCGTCGAGGGTGGCGGTGCCGTGGTCGAGCCACAGGCGGCGGCCGTCGGCCCGGCCCAGCCGGGCGGCGAACCAGCCGCGCCAGAACGCGGCCAGTGCGGCGTCGTCGCGATCGGGGGCGCGCGGATCCGCGGCAGGCCAGTGGCTGCTGACGCAGGCCGCGCGGCCATAGATGTCGGGCCGCTCGAGGAAGGCGTGGCAGCTCATCAATCCGCCCATGCTGGAGCCGGCGATGGCGGTGTGGTCGCGCCCCGGCAAAGTGCGGAAGCTGGCGTCGACCCAGCGCTTCAGAGGGCCGGCGAGCCAGGCGAGGTAGGCATCCGAGACGATCGGTCCGCCCGCCATCGCGTCCATCTGCGCGCGCAGGGCGGGCGGGGCCGCCTCGTGGACCGGGCGCGGCAGGTACTGGCGGTAACGGTCCGCGCCCGGGGCCCACACGCCGACGATGATGTGCGGGCGGACCGTTCCGTCCGCGCTGGCGGCCAGCATGGCCCTGTCCGCCGCCCACACCTTGTTGAAGTTCGACAGCGCCGGATCGAACAGGTTGTGTCCGTCGTGCATGTAGAGCACCGGGTAGCGGGTGGCGGTGTCGCGGTCGTAGCCGGGCGGCAGCCACACGGTCAGCCGCTGTGCCGGCAGGCCTGCGGCCTCGACGTCGCGGTAATCGAGCAGGCGGCCGGTGTCGGCGGGCTGCGAGGCCCGGGCGGGCGCGAGCGCGAGCAAGGCCAGCAGCGCCAGGACGAAACGGATCATGCCCCCTTGTCCGGCGCGCCCGCCGGTCAGTCAAGATCAGTCGGGATCGATCGGCCGCTTGCCGATGATCGACACGCCGTATCCGTCGAGCGCCACCAGCGAGCGGTCCGAATTGGTCAGAAGCTCCATCTCGTGCACGCCCAGCAGGTTGAGGATCTGCGCGCCGACGCCGTAGTCGCGCAACTGGTCCATCGGCTCGGTCGGGTCGCCCTTCAGCCGCTTGACCTGGTCGGAGAAGAAGTCGCCGCTGGCGCGCGGGATCATCACGATGATTCCCGCTCCCTCGCGGGCGATGATCTCCATCGACTTGGCGAGGATCCGGTCGCCGCGCCCCTCGATCCCGAAGATGTCGTCGAAGATGTCGAGCGCGTGCATCCGCACCAGCGTCGGCCGTTCGGGATCGACGTGGCCCTTCTTGAGCACGATCTGCTCGGTGCGCGTGGCGGTGTTGTAGAACGCGATCGCGGTCCAGTCGCCCCCATGGCGGCTGGTGAAGCGCGCTTCGGCGCGCACTTCGGCCATGTGGTCGTGCCGCAGGCGATAGGCGATCAGGTCGCGGATGGTGCCGATCTTGAGCTCGTGCCGGCGGGCGAAGGCGATGAGGTCGTCCATCCGCGCCATGGTGCCGTCCTCGTTCATGATCTCGCAGATCACGCCCGAAGGATTGAGCCCGGCGAGGCGGGAGATGTCGACCGCCGCCTCGGTATGCCCGGCGCGCACCAGCACCCCGCCATCGCGCGCGACCAGCGGGAACACGTGTCCCGGGGTGACGATGTCGTCCGCCCCCTTGGACGAATCGATCGCCACGCTGATCGTGCGCGCCCGGTCGGCGGCGGAGATCCCGGTCGTCACGCCCTCGCGCGCCTCGATGCTGGTGGTGAAGGCGGTCGCGTGGCGGGTGCGGTTGTTGCGGCTCATCGGCTCGAGGCCGAGCGCGTCGCACCGCGCGCGGGTCATCGACAGGCAGATGAGGCCGCGCCCGTGCGTCGCCATGAAGTTGACCGCCTGCGGAGTGGCCATCTGCGCCGGGATCACCAGGTCGCCTTCGTTCTCGCGGTCCTCGTCGTCGACCAGCACGAACATCCGCCCGTTGCGCGCCTCGTCGATGATCTCCTCGATCGTCGCCAGTACCGGGCGGTCGTCGTGCGCGAGAAAGAACGCCTCCAGCTTGCCAAGCGTCTCGGCGGTCGGGTTCCAGTCCGGATCGAGGCAGTCGCGCAGCGAATTGGCGTGCAGCCCGGCGGCGCGGGCAATCCCGGCGCGGGAGGTCACGCCGGTGCGGATCAGCTGCTCGATGCGGTCGCGGGCGGACTGGGGGCTCAAGGTGCTCATGCCCGGGCCGCTAGCGGCTCTGCTGTGATGTTGCAAGGCCGTCATCACATTAGGATGTGATCTGTGCTGCGAATGGGCCCGCGTGGCCGCCGGCGCTGTCTCTGAAACACGTGTCACCGGCGCGTCACAAAGCGGCGGCATTCGCACGGGGCAACGGGGGTGCGACGGCCGTGACTGTGATCAACGTGTTCCTCACCAGCGACCTGGGCGACACCCTGGAAGACTTCGCCCACGCCGGGCGACGGATCGCGATCTCGCGCCTGCACGCGGATGGTCCGCGCCCGCTTGTCGACGGGCCGATGTGGATCTTCGTCGACTGGGTGATGGACGACCTCGCCGGGCTGGAGATGTGCCGCCGGCTGCGCGCCGACCAGCGCACCGCCGATGCCCACGTGACCATCGTGCTCGAGAGCGACGATGCCGAGGATCGCCGCCGCGCGCTCAAGGCCGGGGCGGACGACTACATCGTCGGCCCGCTCGACCGCACCCGGGTGCTCGACCGGGTGCTCGCGCTGCAGGGCGATCCGCAACCGCGCCACGCCACCCAGCGGTTCGAGCGCGGGCCGCTGGTGATCGACATGGCCGCGCTTCAGGCGCGCTGGGCCGGCGTCCCGATCGTGCTGCGCCCGAACGAGTTCCGCCTGCTGCGCTTCTTCGCCGACAACCCCAACCAGGTGCTCTCGCGCGAGCAGCTGATCGCGGGCCTGGGCAAGCAGGAGCCGCCGATCGACGAGCGCACCGTCGACGTGTGGATCGGCCGCCTGCGCCGCGCGCTGAAGCAGTCGGGCGCGGGCAATCCGCTGCGGACCGTGCGCTCGCTCGGCTATGTGTTCGATCTGATCTGACCCCGGCGCGCCGGTCCGTGCACCCGAGCGCCGGTGCGATCGCCGCCTGGTCGCCGCAGGCAAAAAAAAAGGGCCGCCCCTAAGGACGGCCCAGTGGGTGGAGTGGAAGCGCCGCGGGGCGCCCCCCGACAGAAGCGTTCAGAACTCGGTCGAGATGGAGAGCGAGAAGCTCTGCCCCACTTCGTAGGTGTTGATCTCGATCCGGTTGGTGCCGTTGGTCTGGTATTCGAAGTTGTCGCGGCCGAAGATGTTGCGCGCCTCGGCCTTGAGTTCGAACCCCTGCCCGAACAGGTCGAGCGCCTGGCGGTAGACGAAGTCGACGCTCAGCCCCGGATTCTCGACGATATCGGGCAGCGCGGCGGTGCCGCGGCTGGTCACGCGCTCGCTGGCATAGGACACCAGCAGCGTGAACTGCTGCAGCGTGTCCTGGTTTTCGAGGCCAAGCTGCAGGTTGGCGATATGATCGGACTGGCCGGTCAGCGGCACGCCGTCGCGGAAGAAGTTGGTCGCGGGCTGGTCGGCGAAGGGGAAGACCCGGGCGATATCGCCCGCCGAGACCTTCAGCTCCGACTGCGTGAAGGTGTAGTTCGCCACCGCCACGATCTGCTTGTTCTCGAACCAGCCGCCCCAGTCCAGCGTCGGAAGGGTCGCCTGGGCCTCGAACTCCGCACCGTAGAGCGTCGCCTTGGGGGCATTGGCGAAGCCGCTGATCTGGTCGTTGTCGGAGAAGCTGGAGAAGACTTCGATCGGGTTGTCGATGTCTTTCCAGAAGCCCGCCACCGAGACCCGGTTGCCGCGGCCGAAGTAGTATTCCAGCCGCGCCTCGGCGTTGATCAGCTCGCTGTCGACCAGGCTCGGGTTGCCGTTGAACTGGCGGTTGGTCTCCGGATCGAAGTAGGTCTGGAAGATCAGCTCGCGAAACTGCGGGCGGGCAATCGTCTTGGATGCGTTGAGCCGCGCCTGGAGGCTGTCGGTGATCTCCCAGGTCAGGGTCGCCGCCGGCAGCCAGTAATCGTTGGCGAGGAAGGTCGAGCTGCCCGAATTGGTCGGCACCGCGAAGACCTCGACCGGATCGACCCGCTGCACCGCATCCTCGTAGCGCACGCCAAGGTCAAGCGTGACGCCGGCCGCCGGTTCGAACCGCCCCTGGAGGTAGCCGGCGTGAATCTCGAGCGCGGCGGCAAAGGCCGGGTCCGCCTGAGTGCTTTCGATCAGGCCGATGTCGAAATACTCGATGATCGCATCGCCCAGCAGCAGGTCGGGCCGCAGCAGGCCGACAGCCGGCTCGAAGTCGGTGCTGGCGTTGACCAGGAACTCGCGCCGTTCGGAAATCCGCCTGGTGTCGGTATAGGCATAGCCGGCGGTCAGGCGCAGCCAGTCGGTCACCGGGTAGCTGACGTCGGCGCCGCCGTAGTAGAGGTTCTCCTCCAGTTCCGAGAATGCCACCGAGGCGCCGCCCGTCTGCCGGTCGAGCAGGTTGAGGAAGGCATCGCCGAGCAGGCCCGGCGTGTTGCGGCGCTCGTAGGTGAAGGTGTATTCGTAAGGTGCCTCGCGCCGGGTCTGGGCATAGCCGCCGCGAAGGTCGATATCGAGCTCGCCGAACTCCAGTTCGCCGACCAGCTGGGTGTTGATCAGCTGGCGTTCGAACCAGCCGGTGGTCTGTTCCTGCACGCTGTCGTCGTCCTGCAGGTCCTCGCCGATGGCAAGGCCGGCGCGCTTGAGCGTGTCGCGGATGTAGAGGTTGGTGAAGCGGAAGTTGTGCTCGCCCAGCTCCAGGCCGAAGCCGAGCAGGGCGTTCACCTGGGTGCGGTTGTCGGTCACGAACTCGCGGAAGTCGCTGTCCAGTTCGAGGTCGGAGTTGATCGCCGACTGCGAGATGATGTCGCGGCTGCGCCACTTGTTGCTGAGCGAGGCGGTGGCGATCACCCCGAAGCGGCCATCGTCGCCGAAATCGAACGCGGTGCCGGCGGTGATCCCGCCCGACCAGTTGGCGGGGATGTTGTTGTTCTTCTGCAGCAGGATCAGGTTGGGATCGCCGAGCTGCTTGAGGATCGCCTGCTGGTCCACCTCCGGATCGCTCATCCTGAGACCGGAATCGAAGAACGCCTGGAGCGCGGGCGGGGCGTCGCGGGTGCCGTCGTCGAACCCGGACCAGTCGGTGTCGGAGCCGTAGTAGGCCAGCCCGTTGCTGAACGTGGTGAAGGAATCGCCGCTGATGCCGGCGCTGATCTTGACGAAGCTTTCGTCGGGGATCGAGACGGTGGTGAGGTTGATCACCCCGCCGCCGAACTCGCCCGGATAGTTGGCGGAGAAGGTCTTCTGCACCAGGCTGGAGGCGATCACGTCGGTCGGGAAGATGTCCAGCGGCACCACGCGGCTCAGCGGCTCGGGCGAGGGCAGCGGCAGGCCGTTGAGCAGCGCCAGCGAGTAGCGGTCGCCCAGGCCGCGCACGAACACGAAGCCGTTCCCCTGGACCGAGAGGCCGGTGACGCGGCCCAGTGCGCCGGCGATGTCGCCTTCGCCGGTGCGGGCGATGGCCTCGGTCGAGAGGACCGACACGACCTGGGTGGCGCTGCGGGTGATGTCCTGGTTGCGGCGGCCGGTGACGACGATTTCGCCGCCGGGCACGGAGATGTCCGGTTGCTCGACTTCTTCCTCGGCAGGGGCTTCCTGCACGGTTCCGGCTTCAGGATCGGCGCTCTGCGCGAACGCGGCGCCGGGATAGGTGAGGGCGGTGGACAGCAGAAGCAGCCCCGCCAACCGCTTGCCTTTGGACATTTCGTAAGACCCCTTTCGCAACGCAGGTCTGTGGCCTGTTCGGGCCGGCGCGGCCCGGAAACGGAAAAGGGAGGCACCCGCACAGGAGCGAGGCGCCTCCCTTCGATAGTCAGCCGATCAGCTGTAGACCGGCAGCGAGGTGCAGGCGCCGGTGTTGCTGCCGAAGGCAACCGCCGCCGAGTCGCAGGTCCAGCCCTGGTACCAGGGGTCCGAGGCGCGCGCGGCACCGACGAAGCCCGCGTTGTCGAAGAAGCTCGACAGGCTGGTCGGGTTGAACGCGGTCAGCGCGGCCTCGTTGGTGCCGTTGACGAAGGTCATCGACAGCGTGGCGGTGTAGTTCGAGTTGGTGTTGGTGCCGGCATCGAAGATCGCCTTGGTCGCGTCCGCAGTCACGCCGCTGCTGCCGGCGCGGAACGGGGTGTCGCAGTCGAACACGACCGACTGGAACACCGGCGGGCCGCGCTCGTCGAGTGCGGCGTTGGCCGCGCGGGTGGTCTGGGTCTGGTCGATCCGCAGGCACGGCGTGCCCGAGGAGCCGTCGACCACGACGGTGTTGGCGAAGGTCGCGTCCATCCCGCCGCGCAGGCGCAGCACCTGGTCGCTCGCGCGCCGCTGGATCAGCGTGGCGTTGACCAGCTGCAGGTTGGTGCGCGGGGTCTGGTCTTCGAGGCCGTTGGTCGAATCGCCCTCGAGGATGGCGTCGCCGGCACCGGCGCGCTGCACCGCGATGACATACTGCAGGTTCGCCTTGACCCCGGTGTCGACGTCGAGCGAGTCGTCTTCCGAACCGACCACGATCAGGTTCTTCAGGTTGACCCGGCCGCCGAAGAACTCGACCCCGTCATCCGAGCTGTTGTAGCTCATGATATGGCTGAGGTCGGTGCCCGACCCGCTGCCGCCGGTGGTCAGCGACTGGAGTTCGCTGTCGCCGGACAGGACGAAGCCGGAATAGCGGATCTGGACATAGCGCATCTCGCCCGAGTCGTCGGTCGGGGTCGCACCGCCGAAGATCGCCGGCTGCGCCGCGCCCTCGACCTGGCGTTCGCACTGCACGGTGCCCGGGGTGGCGCCCGGCGCGATGCAGTCCGTCACCGGCGCGCGGCCGGCCAGGACCACGCCGCCCCACTGGCCTGACGAGTTCTCGTTGTTGAAGCCGGCGACATTGTCCTGGCTGGTGAAAACGATCGGCCGGGCGGCGGTGCCCACGGCGTCGATCTTGTTGCCGCGGTTGACCATCAGGAACGAGGAGCCGCGCGCATAGACGATCACGCCCGGGTCGATGCCGAGGGTGACATTGGTGTCGGTGAGGCCGTCCGAGGCGTCGGCGGCAGGGCCGCCGTCGGTGCCCACGTCGACCCGGCCGTTCATGAAGTAGAGCAGGCCGGGGATGTAGGGCAGGTTGGTCGAGACGTTGAAGCGGGCGGGCATCTCGCACACGCGCCAGGTGCCGGTCGGGCCGGAAATGGTGCCGCGATCGGTCAGGCCCTGCGGGTCGGAAATCGTCGGGCAGGCGCCGGCCGGGCTCACCGTGGTCGGCGGCGGCGGCGGAGGCGGGGGCGGCGGGGCCGGCGGGTTGTTGATGGTCACGTTGCCGCCGGTGCCCGGCGAAACGATTTCGTCGGCGCCGCAGCCGGTGAGGATCACCAGGCCACAGCCGAGAACGATGGTACGGCTGAGATTTTTCACGAGCTTGCAGTCCCCTCTTGAGGCCGAGAATCGGCTGGCAATGCAACCGAGGTCGCGAGGACTCCGCTAGGGGAGGCGGATGACAGTTTCTTTTCAGGAAAGTCATGTTTTTCAATGTCTTCAATAAGTCTGCCGTATGACAAACATGACACTGTGCGAGAGGTTTGTGACAGTCTGTCCGGCAGCCCAAGGCATTGAGAAGAAACCAGTCCCCCGCCCGCAGATTGCAGAATTGTGACAGTATGACGTTTTTGTTGCAGTTCGACGCGAGGGGGCGCAGCCTGTTTCCGTCAAGAACCGCGACAGACCTGGGAGAAGATGACATGGCCCTTTCGCTCCTTGCCGGAATGCTGCTCGCACCGGCGCCCGCGGCCGCAGTCGATGTGGCCTTCCATGATCTCGCCGTCGGCCGCAACGAGGCCGCGATCGAGCGGATCGAGGCGAACCCCGCGCTCGCCAGCGACGATCCCGCCCGGCTGATCAACCTCGGCATCGCCCACGCCCGCGAGGGCCGGGTGGACGAGGCGCGCACCATGTTCCGCGCCGCCGTGCGCGCGCGCGAGAGCGTGCAGCTGGAAACCGCCACCGGCGACTGGGTCGACTCGCGCGATCTGGCGCGCACGGCGCTCGCCCTGCTCGACGCGGGCGGCTTCGCCCGCGGGGCGACCATCGCCGCGCGCTGAACCGGCTGCCTCTGCCCGAACCGGGCCGGCCCCGGCGATCCTGGCCGGCAACGGGCCCGTCCCCATTTTCCGCGGGGGGCGGGCCCGGGGTTTTTCCCGCGACTCGAACCGCGCCAGCGGGTATTTCAGCCGAGTCGCCGGTTTCCTGTCACCGGCTTGTCATGTAGAGTGCACATTGGGGCCGGATGGAGGGTTCGATGATTCTCGACCTGCGGGTCGCCCTGGCCGCTTTCGCGGGACTTGTCGTCCTGCCGGCACAGGCGCAGGCGGACGTGCTGGAAATCGGCGAGCAGGGCAGCCGCTGGGTCGCCGGCGGCCCGGTCGCGGTCGAGCTGCCCGGGGCTCCTGCGGCTGCGGCTGCGGCAGCGACCGAGCTGGCGGCCGACTATGCCGTGCCCGCCGCCGCCATGGCCGATCCGGTGCGCCACGCCGCCGGCGTTCCCGCGCGCTACAGCGCCAAGGTGCATGAACTCGCCGCCCGCTTCGACCTGTCGCCGGCGCTGATCGAGGCGCTGGTGTGGCAGGAGAGCCGCTGGCGCGAGAACGCGGTCAGCCATGCCGGCGCGCGCGGGCTGGCCCAGCTGATGCCGGGTACGGCGCGCTATCTCGGTGTCGACCCGGATGATCCGTTCGCCAACCTGGAAGGCGGGGCGCGCTATCTGCGCGAGCAGCTCGACCGGTTCGACGGCGACCTCGAACGCGCGCTCGCGGCTTACAACGCGGGTCCGGGCCGGGTCGAGCGCGCCGGGGGTATCCCGCGCATCCGCGAAACGCAGAACTACGTCACGGCCATTCTCGGCCGGCTCGCTTCCCATTCCCGCTAAGGACATTCGATACTCATGCGTTCGTTGACCCGTCTTGCTGCCCTTGCCGCCCTGCTTTCGCCCACCGCCGCCATGGCGCAGGCCGATCCGCAGGGCTCCGGCCCGATCGTCGCCGCGCTCGGCTGGCTCCAGGGCACGCTGCTCGGCAATGTCGCGACCGCGGTGGCGGTGATGGCGGTCGCCGCAGTCGGCTTCGGGATGCTCACCGGCCGGATGAACTGGCGCTTCGGCGCGACCGTGATCATCGGGGTGTTCATCCTGTTCGGCGCGGCCTCGATCGTCGCCGGCATCCAGGGCGTGGCCGGCGGCTGAGATGGGCGCGGTCGCCACTCCCCTGGTCCGCCACCCGGTCCATCGCGCGCTCACCCGGCCGCAGATGTTCATGGGCGTGACCTACAACTACTTCATCATCAACCTCGCGGTGACGACCGAAGTGTTCCTGATCACCGGCAGCTGGCTTGCAATCCTCGCCGCGCTGGCGATGCACGCGGTCGGCTACGTCGCCTGCCTGCGCGAGCCGCGCGTGTTCGACCTCTGGGTGACGAAGGTCAGCAAGTGCCCGCGCGTTGCCAACTACAAGCGCTGGGGCTGCAACAGCTATGCCGCGTAACGAAAGCCTGGTGCGATGAGCAAGTGGATCGGAGCCGCCGCCTGGAGCGCGAAGGAGGCCCGCGCGGGCGACCGCCTGCCCTATGCCCGGCTGGTCGACGAGCACACCGTGCTGCTGCGCGACGGCGCGCTGATGACCGCGCTGCAGGTGCCGGGCCTGCTGTTCGAGACCGAGGACAGCGACGCGCTCAACACCCATGCCGCCACCCGCGAGGTGGTGCTGCGCTCCACCCTCGATGCCCGGTTCGTGCTCTATCACCACGTCATCCGCCGCCGGGTGGAGGTGGAACTGGAGGCCGGGTTCCCCGAGCCGCTGAGCCGCCACATCGACGCGCGGTGGAAGGAGCGGCTGGCGGGCGGTTCGCTGTTCGTCAACGACCAGTTCGTCACCCTGATCCGCCGCCCGGCGCGGGGCAAGGCAGGCCTCGCCGAGCGCGCGGCCAGGTGGTTCAGGCGCAAGGGCGAGGACGGGGTCGAGGCCGACCCGCGCGACCTGCGCACGCTGCGCGCCGCGGCGACCGGCCTGCTCGCCGCGCTCCAGCCCTATGGCGCGGCGCTGCTGGGTGACTACACCGGGCCGCAGGGGCACGTGAACAACGAGCTGCTGGAGCTGCTCAGCGCGCTCTACAACGGCGAGATGCGGCCCGTGCGCCGCCCGTCGGACGAGGCCGACATCGGCCAGATGCTGCCCTACCGCCGGGCGAGCTTCGGGCTCGACGCGATGGAGCTGCGCGGGTCCGGCGCGCCCGATTTCGCTGCGCTGATAAGCCTCAAGGATTATCCCGACGCGACCTCGCCCGGGCTGATCGACCCGCTGCTGCGGCTGCCCTATGAGATGGTGGTCAGCGAAAGCTATGCCCCCAACGAACGGACCACCGCACGCGAGCGGATGGACCTGGCGCTGCGGCGGCTGCGCTCGGCGGACGAGGAGGCGCAGGCCGAACGCGCCGATATGCTCGCCGCGCGCGACGCGCTGGGCAACGGCGCGGTCGGCTTCGGCGACCATCACCTCAGCGTGCTGGTGCGCGAGAGCCACCTCGGCCGGCTCGACGATGCCACTGCCGCCTGCGCCGCAGCGCTTGCCGACACCGGCGCGATCGCGGTGCGCGAGGACACCAATCTCGAGCCCGGGTTCTGGGCGCAGTTCCCGGGCAACGAGAGCTACATCGTGCGCCGCTCGATGATCTCCTCGGCCAACATGGCGAGCTTCGGCAGCCTGCACGGCATGGCGCTGGGGCAGGCGTCGGGCAACCACTGGGGCGAGGCGGTGACGCTGCTCCAGACCACCAGCAGCACGCCGTTCTTCTTCAATTTCCATCACGGCGATCTCGGCAACTTCTCCGTCATCGGCCCGTCGGGTTCGGGCAAGACGGTGGTGATGAACTTCCTTGCCGCGCAGGCGCAGAAGTTTGCCCCGCGCACGATCCTGTTCGACAAGGATCGCGGGGCGGAACTGTTCGTGCGCGGGATCGGCGGCCGCTACGACCGGATCAGCCCCGGTGTGCCGACCGGGTTCAACCCGCTGGCGCTGCCCGACAGCCCGGCGAACCGCGCGTTCCTGCGCGAATGGCTGGGCGTGCTGCTCAAGGCCGAGGGTCCGGAGGAGGAGGCGGTGGTCGCCCAGGCGGTCGACGCGGCCTATGGCAACGATCCCTCGCTGCGGCGCCTGCGCCACTTCCGTGAGCTGCTCGCCGGGGCCCGCCGCCCGCAGCCGGGCGACCTCGCCGATCGCCTCTCGGCGTGGATCGGCGCCAATAACGGAGAGGGCGGCGAGCACGGCTGGCTGTTCGACAACGCCGACGACCGGCTCGACCTCTCGGCCCGCGTACTCGGGTTCGACATGACCGCGCTGCTGGAAAACCCGCGGCTGCGCACGCCGACGATGATGTACCTGTTCCACCGCATCGACGAGCGGCTCGACGGGCAGCCGACGATGATCCTGATCGACGAAGGGTGGAAGGCATTGGACGACGCGGTGTTCGCCGCGCGCATCCGCGACTGGCTCAAGACGCTGCGGAAGCGCAACGCGCTGGTCGGCTTCGCCACCCAGAGCGCGCGCGACGCGCTCGACAGCCGCATCGCCACCGCGCTGGTCGAGCAGACCGCGACGATGGTGTTCATGCCCAACAGCCGCGCGCGGGCGGAGGATTACTGCGACGGGTTCGGGCTGACGCAACACGAACTCGCGCTGATCCGCAGCCTGCCCGCGCACAGCCGCTGTTTCCTGATCCGCCAGCCCGATGCGAGCGTGGTGGTGCGGCTGGACCTGTCGGGCGCGCCCGAGGTGCTGACGATCCTGTCGGGCCGGGAAAGCTCCGTCCGCCGGCTCGACCTGCTGCGCGAGGCGCTGGGCGACGACCCGGCCGACTGGTTCGCGCCGCTGACCGGCCATGCCTGGCCGGGCGGCAAGGCCGAGGAAGAGCTGCCGGTCGTCGCCGGCGATCCGCTGCCGTTCCGGCAGGCGGCGGAATGAACGCGAACTGCCAGGCGGCGGTCGAAGGCGTCGGCGCGGGCGTCGCCGCATCGCTGCGCGCGGTCGACTGCATCGCCAACGAAGTGACCACGCAGACGTTCGGCCGGCTGTTCGCCCCCGGCGGCTCGCTGGTGCCGGTGCTGACGATCCTGCTGACGCTCTACGTCGCGTTCTTCGCCACCAGCCTGCTGCTCGGCCGATCGAACCTGGGCGTGCGCGCGCTGGTGCCGCGGATGATAACCCTGGGCCTGGTGCTGACCTTCGCCACCAGCTGGCTCGCCTACCAGAGCGTGGTGTGGAACCTCGCCATCGGCGGGCCGGACTGGCTGGCGACCATGGCCACCGGGGCCGATGGTTCGGCGACCACGGTGTTCGCCGACAAGCTCGACGTCGTGTTCGCCTCGATCCAGCAGGCGAGCCAGGGGCAGGACGGCGACGTGTCGGCTTTCTCGCCCGCCGGGATCATGTGGCTCGGCGCGATGCTGCTGCTGCTCGGCACCGTCGGCGTGCTGGTGACCGCGCGGATCGCGCTGGCGGTGCTGGTCGCGCTGGGGCCGGTGTTCGTGGTCATGGCGCTGTTCGACGGCACCCGGGGAATGTTCGCCGGCTGGCTCAAGGGGGTTGCCATGCTGGCGCTGACGCCGGTGTTTGCGGTGATCGGGGGCAGCGTGATGCTGGAGATCGCGGTGCCGGTGCTTGGCGCGCTCAACTCGGCACCGGGCCAGATCGACGCCCGCGCGGCCATGGCCTTCTTCCTGATCGGCGCGGTCCACTGCGCGCTGATGGTCATGGTGATCAAGGTCGCCGCGACCATGGTCGGCGGGTGGACGGTGTTCGGCCTTGCCCGCGAGCGCCTCTCGCGCGGCGACGCCCTGCCGCAGCCCGCCCCCGCGCTGGCCCCGGCGGCACTGGTCCAGACGCCGTTCAGCCCTGCCCAGGCACAGGCTGCCGCCCCGGCGCAGGGCCGCCGGATCGACGTGTCCGCCATGCCAGTCGCCGCCCCCGCCAACGACAGCGCCCCCGCTGCCCCGGGCGCGGTGCGCGACACGCGGATCGTCACCATGGCCGCGCCGCCCGGGCACGAGCCCCTCTCGGCCGGAGCCCAGTCGCGCACGCGCGGGATCGGCACCCGTTTCCGCGCGCCCGCGCCGGCCTCGCCCGCGCCGGCCTCGCCCGTGCGCCTGAAGGAGAAGACCCCATGACCCGCGCCGGCCTGCCCGCGCTCCTGCTGCTTGCGCTCGCCGCCCCCGCCCAGGCCGATCCGCGCCTGGTCGAACGGCTCTACGATCCGGCCAGCGTGGTCCGGATCGAGGGCCGAACCAAGGTCCAGGCGACGATCCAGTTCGGCGAGGACGAGACGATCGAGAACGTCGCCATCGGCGATTCCGCCGCCTGGCAGGTGACGCCGAACAAGCGCGCCAACCTGCTGTTCGTCAAGCCGCTCGCCCCGACCGCCTCGACCAACATGACGGTGGTCACGAGCAAGCGGACCTACCTGTTCGACCTCGTCGCCAGCCCGCGCGCGCGCCCGCTCTACGTGCTGCGCTTCACCTATCCCGCCGAGCCGGAGGAAGCGGCAGGCGAGACCCAGCTCGCCGCTGCGGTGGAGACTGCCAGCGCGGACGAGATCGCCGCCGCGACCGATCCTTACGCGGTGGTCGATCCGGCGCAGCTCAATTTCGCCTGGCAGGGCAAGGGCGACAGGGTGCTGCTGCCGCAGCGGACCTATGACGACGGCTCGGCGACATTCCTCGCCTGGCCGGCCGGCCAGCCGGTGCCTGCGATCCTGGTCAAGGACGAGCAGGGCACCGAGGGGCCGGTCAACTTCACCGTGCGCGGCGACGTCATCGTGGTCGACGGGGTGCCGCGCGAACTCGTGCTGCGCTCCGGCGACAACGCGGCCACGCTTGTCAACACCGGCCCGGTGCGCGCACCCGCGCGCGTCGCCGTTCCCGGGGAAGGATAGAAGCCCATGCGTCTTGCTATGCGCCTGCCCGGCGGCAGGAGTGGCCCCGGGGCTGCCAACGATGTCGATCCGCGCGAAGTGGAGGAGGCCGAGGTCATCGACCTCGCCAGCCGCAACGCCTTCCCCGCCGTCACCCAGCGCAAGGGCCTGTCGGACGGGCTGGGCCTCGCGCTCGGCGTGGCTGCGGTCGGCCTGCTCGGCGCGGTCGTGCTGTGGAGCATGAACTCGGCCCGGCTCGACCCGCCGCAGGGCGTGGGCAGCCCGCAGGCCGCTCAGCCGGCCGAGGTGCCGCCGCCGGTCCCGGCCGAGGCGATCACCCCGACTCCGCAGAACCCGCAGGGCGCGGTGGTGCCGCAGGCCGATCCGGCCCCGCAGCCGGTCCTTGCCGCGCCCCCGGCAACCGCCGCCGTGCCCCAGGCCAGCCCCTATGCCAGCCCGACGGTGGTCTATGACGGCAGCAGCCCGGTGCTCCCGGGCGGGGTCTACGGGCCTGCCGCCGCACCCGGCGCCGCCGAGGCCCCGCCGCAGAGCGTGGGCGGCAACGCCGGCGATTTCGCCAGCCGCATCGGCGGCGTCGGCGGCGGCACCGCGACCGCGCGGCCGATGGCCGACCCCGCCACCACCGTCACCCAGGGCACGCTGATCCCGGCGATCCTGGAGACCGCGATCAACACCGACGTGCCCGGCTATGTCCGCGCGGTGGTGAGCCAGGACGTACGCAGCTTCGACGGCAGGAACGTGCTCGTGCCGCGCTCCAGCCGGCTGATCGGGCAGTACCAGTCGGGCGTGCAGGGCGGTCAGAAGCGCGCCTATGTTATCTGGACCCGGCTGATCCGGCCCGACGGGGCCTCGGTCAACCTCGCCTCCCCGGCGGTCGGATTCGACGGCACGACGGGTCTGGCGGGCGAAGTCAACAGCCACTTCTTCCGCCGCTTCGGCTCGGCCATGCTGCTCTCGGTGATCGGCAGCATCGGCACCTTCGCCTCGGGCGGGGCATCGGTCGTGCTCGGCGGGGCGGGGCAGTCGGCGGCCGCAGTGGCGGCGCAGCAGGACAGCCAGATCAGCCCGACCATCCGCGTGCGCCAGGGCGAGCCGATCCGCGTGTTCACCGCGCGCGATCTGGACTTCTCGCAAGTCGCGGCGACCCGGTGAGCCGGTGAGCGCCGAAGTCCGCCCGCTCCAGCCGCCTGCGCCCTCCGCCAGCCCGCCGGTGGAGGGCGAGCGCAGCGTCTATCTCGACGCCTATCTGGCCCCGTTCCGCCGCTGGCTCGACCGCGACACCGTGACCGAGATCATGGTCAACCGCCCGGGCGAGGTGTGGATCGAGGATGCCGCGCAGCCGGGGATGCAGCGCATCGAGACGCCGGAGATCGACGACCGGCTGGTGCAGCGCCTCGCCGAACAGGTCGCGCGCGTTTCGCACCAGGGCATCAACCGCGAACATCCGCTGCTCGGCGCGACCCTGCCCGATGGCGCGCGCGTGCAGTTCTGCGGCCCGCCTGCCGCGCGCAGGCACTGGGCGATGGCGATCCGCCGCCACCGCCAGCTCGACCTGCCGCTCGACGCCTACGATGCCGGCCCGCTGGCCCCGGCCAGACAGGAGCCCATGCCCGATCCGCAGGCGCAGCCGATCGCGTTCCTGCGCGCCGCCATCCGCCAGCGGCGCACGATCCTGATCTCCGGCGGCACCAGCACCGGCAAGACCACTTTCCTCAACGCCATGCTCGGCGAAATCCCGCGCGAGGAGCGCGTGGTGCTGGTCGAGGACACGCCCGAACTGCGCCTGCCGGGCGAGAACGGCGTTGGCCTGGTGGCGGTCAAGGGCGAGCTGGGGGAGGCCAAGGTCACGGCCAACGAACTGCTCCAGGCCGCGCTGCGCCTGCGCCCGGACCGGATCGTGCTGGGCGAATTGCGCGGGGCGGAAAGCGTCAGCTTCCTGCGCGCGATCAACACCGGCCACCCGGGCAGCTTCTCGACCATCCACGCCAACAGCCTGCGCGGCGCGCTGGAGCAGCTGGCGCTGATGGTCATGCAGACCGGGATCGGCCTGACGCGGACCGACACCATTGCCTATGCCGCCTCGGTGATCGACGTGGTGGTCCAGCTCGGCCGTGACGGGCAGGGCCGGCGGACCATCACCCAGATCGCCCAGAGCAGCGATCTGACGGGGAACCATGGCTGACCTGACCGGATTGTGTCACGTGACCGACCGTCGTTTACAGGCGCGGCCCCGCTCGCCAAGTGGACCCACGCCACCCACCCAGTGCGCCGGCACCTGCCGGCCATGCGAGGCCCATGCCGGTTCGAACTGACAGCGACGGGGAAGCACCCGCCGGCGAGGCACCGGGCAGCGCCGCAGCGGAGGTGCCCGGCGAGAAACCGGGCCGGGCCGCCGCAGGGCGCTATTTCAACCGCGAGCTGAGCTGGCTCGCGTTCAACGACCGGGTCCTGGCCGAGGCGTCGAACGAGACCTATCCGCTGCTCGAACGGCTGCGGTTCCTGTCGATCTCGGGCAGCAATCTCGACGAGTTCATGATGATCCGCGTCGCCGGCCTGGTCGGCCAGCTGCAGCGCGGCATCCGCACCCCCTCGATCGACGGACTGGCCCCGGCCCAGCAGCTCGCCGCGATCCGCGAGCGGGTGCTGGCGCTGCACCGCGAGCAGCGGCAGGTCTGGTCGCAACTGCGGACCCGGCTGGCGGAGGAAGGCATCCACGTCGCCGACGAGGAGCGGCTCGGGCAGGCGGCCTACGACTGGCTGAGGCGACACTTCATCGAGGATGTCATGCCGGTCCTCACGCCCCAGGCGATCGACCCGGCGCACCCGTTCCCGTTCGTCGCCAACGGCGGGCTGGGGGTGCTGTTCACCCTGCGGCGGGAGAGCGACGGGGAGACCATGGAGGCGATGGTCCTGCTGCCGCCGGCGCTGCCGCGCTTTCTCAGGGTACCGGGCGACGAGGCGATCTACATCAGCGTGGAAAGCCTGGTGCGGCGTTTCGCGCATCACCTGTTCCCCGGCTTCGCCATCACCGGCGACTGCGTGTTCCGGGTGATCCGCGACAGCGACATCGAGATCGAGGAGGAGGCCGAAGACCTCGTCCGCACCTTCCGCAGCGCGATCCAGCGCCGGCGGCGCGGGCAGGTGATCCAGCTCGAGCTGGAGGACGTCAGCGACCCCGACGATGCCCAGCTGCTGCGCGAGGAGCTGGGCCTGCGCGATGCGCTGGTGGTGGAAAGCGAGTGGCTGGTCGGCATCGCCGGTCTCGCCGCCGTGGTCGAGGAGGACCGGCCGGACCTCAAGTTCGCTCCCTACGCCCCGCGCTATCCCGAGCGCATTCTCGAGCACGACGGCGACTGCTTCTCCGCCATCCGGGCGAAGGACATCGTCATCCACCACCCCTACGAGAGCTTCGAGGTGGTGGTCGACTTCCTGCGCCAGGCGGCGGCCGATCCGGACGTGGTGGCGATCAAGCAGACGCTCTACCGCGCGGGCAACCAGTCGCCGGTGATCGCCGCGCTGATCGCGGCGGCCGAGGCGGGCAAGTCGGTCACGGCGGTGGTCGAGATCAAGGCCCGGTTCGACGAGGAGCAGAACCTGCTGTGGGCGGGCCAGCTGGAGCGGGCCGGGGTGCAGGTGATCTACGGCTTCGTCGACTGGAAGACGCACGCCAAGGTCAGCCTGGTGGTGCGGCGCGAGGAGGGCCGCCTGCGGACCTACTGCCACTTCGGCACCGGCAATTACCACCCCACCAACGCGCGCATCTACACCGACCTCAGCTTCTTTACCGCCGATCCGGCGTTCGGGCGCGACGCGGCGCGGCTGTTCAACTTCGTCACCGGCTATGTCGAACCGCGCGCGCCGGAGCGGCTGGTGATCGCTCCGGTCGCGATGCGCGAGAAGCTCTACGAGCTGATCGATGCCGAGATCGCCCAGGCCCGGGTGGGCAAGCCGGCGGCGATCTGGGCCAAGCTCAACTCGCTTACCGACCGGGGGCTGATCGACCGCCTCTATGCCGCGAGCGCGGCCGGGGTGGATATCCAGCTGGTGGTGCGGGGGATCTGTTCGCTGCGGCCGGGCATTCCCGGCCTGTCGGAGACCATCCGGGTCAAGTCGATCATCGGCCGGTTCCTCGAGCACAGCCGCATCTGGGCGTTCGCCGCAGGATACCGGATGCCCTCGCAGCGGGCGCGGGTGTTCATCTCGTCGGCCGACGGGATGGGCCGCAATCTCGACCGCCGGGTGGAGGTGCTCCTGCCGGTGCTCAACCGCACCGTGCACGACCAGGTGCTGCAACAGGTCCTGCTGGCCAACCTGCTCGATACCGAGCAGAGCTGGCAGTGCCTGCCCGACGGCACCTACCGCCGCATGGCACCCGGCGACCACCCCTTCAACTGCCACAGGTACTTCATGACCAATCCCTCGCTTTCAGGACGGGGCGGGGCGGCCGAGGTTGCCGGCGTGCCCAAGCTCGCGCTCAGGCGGGGGGCGACATGAGCGGCACCGGCCACGGCACCGGGCGCGGCGACCGCGAGGGGACCTTCAACGGCACCCGGCCGCAGCGGGCGATCATCGACATCGGCTCGAACTCGGTCCGCATGGTGCTCTACGGCGGCTCGCTGCGCGCTCCGCAGACGCTGTTCAACGAGAAGGTCATGGCCCGGCTGGGATCGGGCATGAAGAAGGGCCGGCTGGCCCCTCGCGCGGTCGAGCTGGCCCTGCGCGGCATCGCGCGCTGGGCGCAGATCCTCGCCGACCTCGGCATCCGCGACTGCGACACCGTCGCCACCGCCGCGGTGCGCGAAGCGGAAGACGGCGCCGCCTTCCTCGACCAGGTCCGCGCGCTGGGCCTCTCGCCGCGCCTGCTTTCGGGCGAGGAGGAGGCCCGGGTCTCGGCCATGGGCGTGCTCGGGGCCTTTCCCGGTGCGGCGGGCATGGTGGCGGACCTGGGCGGCGGGAGCCTCGAGCTGGTGGCGATCGGCCAGGGCCGGGCCGCATCCGGGGTCAGTCTGCCGCTGGGCTCGCTGCGCCTGCCGGAGCTGGCCGGACCGACCTACGCCGACAGCGTCCGCCGGCTGGGCAAGGTGCTGCGCGATCCGGGGCCGGCGCAGCCGCAGCGCGGCTCGCTCTACCTTGTCGGCGGCAGCTGGCGCGCGCTGGCGGTGCAGGTGCTGCACCAGCGTCGCAGCGTGCTGACCGATCCGCACGGGCTGGAGCTGGCGCGCAAGGACGCCCGCCGCCTGGCGCGCAAGATCGCCGGGATGACTCCCGAGGCGCTGCGCCGCAACCCGCGCCTGTCGGCCGGCCGCGCGGAGACCCTGCCGCTCACCGGCCCGCTGCTCGACGCCCTGCTCGACCGGCTGAAGCCGGACCGGGTGGTGTTCTCCTCCTGGGGGCTGCGCGAGGGGCTGCTCTACGACCGCCTCCCGCCAGAGGAGCAGGTCCGCGATCCGCTGATCGCCGGCGTGACCGAGTTCGCGCTGATGCGCGGCTGTCCGCCGACGCTGGCGGCTCGGGTGGCGGGGTGGACGGTCGACGCCATGCCGGCCGGCTGGCCGGGATCGGAACGGGTGCGGCTCGCCGCCACCAGCCTGGCGCTTGCCTCGATGCAGATCGAGCCCAACCTGCGGACCGCGCTGGCGATCGACTGGGCCATGCAGAAGCGCTGGATCGCGCTGTCGGCAGAGGAGCGCGCGCTGATGGCCGCCTGCATCTTCGCCAACGGCGGCCAGTGCGAGCTGCCGGCCGCGATCGCCGCGCTTGCCCGGCGCGAGCGGCTCGAGGCGGCGCTGTGCTGGGGGCTGGCGATCCGGCTGTGGCGCCGGCTCGGCGGGCGCTCGCGGGCCTCGCTCCAGTCCACGCGGCTGCTGATCGAGGACGACCGGCTGGTGCTGCTGATCGAGCGCTCGCGCATGGCGCTATACGGAGCACCCAACGAGAAGGACCACGCCGCGCTGGCGGCGAGACTCGGGCTGGCCGCGGAACTGCGAACGGTGGCGGACGGCGCGCTGGAGCGCGGCTGAGCTCGCGCCGGGGCCTGGCCAGGCGGTGCAGAAATGTCACAGAATTGCTCCGGAAGACGCGGCGGCGGCGGCCGGGCTCGGCCCGAGGGCGGCGCGCGCATCCGGCGGACGTAGGGGAAAGCGAACGTCTCGCGCCTGCACCGCCTGCTTGCGGCAACAATCCGAACGACGCCTCCCCGTCTGGCGCAACCCTATTGCATGGGGGTGCCAACCTGCATTAGCCTGTTCCCCGGACAGCCGCGCGAACAAGCGGCGCCAGGAGAGGAGAGGACGGATGAGGGTCAAGGCCACCCTGATGGCCGGCGTTGCCGGCACGATGATTGCATTTCCGGCGCAGGCGCAGGATGCGGGCGAGGACGAGAAGGACATCATCATCGTCACCGCGACCTTGCGCGCGGCCGACGTGCAGGACATCCCGATCGCCGTGACCGCGGTGGCCCCCGAGACGCTTGACCGGCAGGGCATCCAGGACATCAAGACCCTCTCGGCCGTCTCGCCAAGCTTCAACATCCAGTCTTCGCAGACCGAGACGCAGGGCACCTCGATCCGCATCCGCGGGGTCGGGACGACGGGCAACAACACCGGGCTGGAGAGTTCGGTCGGGGTGTTCGTCGATGGCGTCTATCTGTCGCGCCCGGGGATCGCCCTGGGCGACCTGCTCGATCTCGAACGCCTCGAAATCCTCCGCGGCCCGCAGGGCACCCTGTTCGGGCGCAACACCTCGGCCGGCGCGCTCAACATCTCGACCCGCCGCCCGAGCCTGACCGAGGTCGAGGGTTTCGCCAATGCCTCGTACGGGAACCTCGACTTCTTCAACGCTCAGGCCGGCATCAGCGCACCGGTGGTGCAGGACCAGCTCGGCGTGCGTCTTTCCGGTGCCTACCGCAAGCGCGACGGCATCATCACCAGCAGCACCAGCGGAGCCGAGAGCGGCAATCGCGACCGCTTCATCCTGCGCGGACAGATGCTGTGGGAGCCCTCGCCCGACATCAGCCTCCGCCTGATCGGCGATTATGCCGAATCGGACGAGAACTGCTGTACCGCGGTGATCATCCGCGAAACCGAACTGCGCGCCGCCAATGCCTTCGCCGCCTACGGCCTGCCCGCCAACGGCGGGGTGATCAACTTCGGCCCGGACGCGGTCGAGAACCGCATCTCGAGCGACGACGGCTATTACAACGCCACCGAGCAATGGGGCGTTTCGGGCGAGCTCAAGTGGGACCTGGGCGGGGCCGAAGTGACCTACATCGGCGCCTATCGCCGGTTCGAGGCGCAGTCGGCCCAGGACGACTTCGTCGGACTGGACGTGTACCAGGTCGGGCCGAGCCCGTTCTCCCAGGCCAACTTCCCGTTCAGCGGCGGCACCAACAAGGTGATGACGCATGAACTGCGGCTGCAGGGCTCCGCCTTCGGGGACCGGCTCGACTGGCTGATCGGCGCCTACTACTCGAGCGAGAAGATCGACGAAATCCAGGCCATGACCCTCGGGCCCAACTACCAGGCCTACGCCTCGACCCAGCTGTTCAACGCGCTCGGCAACGGTTTCGCCCCGTTCGGCCCCAACCCGCTGTTCGCGTTCACCCGGATGGCGCAGGCGACCGGCGTGACCGTGATCCCGGGGCTGGGCGCGGTGCCGAACTTCGCGCTTCCCTCCACGGTAGGGGTGAACTCGGCCGGCAGCTTCGCGGTGAACCGGTTCACCCAGGATGCCGAGAGCGTGTCGATCTTCACCCACAACGTGCTCGATCTGACCGACAACATCAGCCTCACCCTCGGTGCGCGCTATGTCGACGAGACGAAGGACGGCGCGTTCGACCAGCTCTCGGGCAGTTCGCCGGCCTGCGCGACGATCACCGGCGGGTTCAACAACATCCTGACCAACCTGACCACAATCGTCGGCCTGCCGCCGGCTACCGCGCAGGCTCTGGCGGGGGGTGCCGTCGGTCTCAGCTGCTTCCCCTTCGCAACCCAGGCCAACCTGCCCGCATCGGCCGTGCTGCCGCTGCCGCGCGAATATGCGCTGCGCTTCAAGGATGACGAGCTGACCTATACCGCGCAGCTCGCCTACAACGACAACGCCGGGTTCCTCGCCTATGCGAGCTTCGCCCACGGCTTCAAGTCGGGCGGGTTCAACCTCGATCCGGCAGCCGCTGCCGGGGGCGCGGATCCCAGGTTCGATTCCGAAAAGGTCGATGCCTACGAGCTGGGCTTCAAGACCTCGCTGCTCGACAACAAGGTGACGGCGAACCTGGCGCTGTTCCACATGGAGATGACCGACTTCCAGGTGCTCGAGTTCACCGGGGTCCAGTTCCAGACCTTCAATGTCGCCTCGGCCAAGTCGACCGGTGCGGAGCTGGAGATGTTCGGCCGGTTCGATCCCTACATGACGGTGAACTTCTCCGTCACCTATGCCGACGCGCGCTATCCGGGGGATTGCGCCCAGGGGATCACCGGCGCGGCGCTGGCGACGGTGCAGACCTTGTGCGGTCAGCCGCTGACCAATGCGCCCAAGTGGAGCGGTGTCGCCGGGATCACCTATGACGGGCCGATCAACGATTCGGGATGGAAGCTGCTGGTCAACGGCAGCCTCTACTACTCGGGCGCGCGCCGGACCAGCACGACTCCGACCGAATCGAGCGCGCCGTTCCCGCCCCTGCCGCTCGACATCCAGGAGAACTACTTCAAGGTCAACGCGCGGATCGGCCTCACCACGCCCGATGACCGGTTCACGTTCGAGGTCTGGGGCGTCAACCTGACCGACGAGATCACCCGCGGGATCACCGCCAACACGCCGCTGCGCGGGGGTGCGGGGCAGCGGTCGCGGATCGCCTTCCTTGAGGAACCGCGCACTTACGGCGTCACGGTGCGGACCAAGTTCTGACCGGAAGGTCAGTTGGGGGAGGGAAGGGCCGGGAGCAATCCCGGCCCTTCTTGCTTCCGGCGCGCGGGGCCCGGCTTGCGCGATCCCGGCATCGTCACCGCGCGAAGGGCGAGAAATCGGTGCGGGTGTCGTAGATGTCGACCCCCTCGGCCCGCTTGAGCCGGTTGACCACCGCGTAGGTGACGGGGGTCAGCACCGCTTCCCACAGCACCTTGAGCACCCAGTTGGTGACCATCACGATCACCACGTCGCGCGTTTCCCACACCCCCAGGAACGCGACCGGGTAGAAGATCGCGCTGTCGACCGCCTGGCCGACGAACGTCGAGCCGATCGTCCGGCTCCACAGGGCGCGCCCCTGCGTCCACACCTTCATCCGCGCCAGCACGAAGGCGTTGACGAACTCGCCCGCCCAGAACGCCAGGATCGAGGCGAGCACGATGCGCGGCACCTGGCCGAACACGCTCTCGTAGGCGGCCTGCCCGGTCCAGCTTGCCGCCGGCGGCATGGCCACCACCGCCCAGCTCATGAACGCCATGAAGACGAGCGCGGCGAACCCGGTCCAGATGCAGCGGCGCGCGCGGTCGTAGCCATAGACTTCGGTCAGCACGTCGCCGATGACGTAGCTCACCGGGAAGAACAGGATGCCGGCGCCGAACACGAACAGCCCCTCGGGCGCGGGCCACCACCCGTCGGGCCAGAACGGCACCGGCACTGCGGCGAGCTTGGCCGCGCCGATCACGTTCGACAGCAGCAGGATGGCGACGAAGGCGGCCATGACCAGGTCGAAATGGCGAAAGGCGCGCGGGGCGCCGGCTCCGGCTTCGACGCGGATCGGGGAAGTGTCCATGCCCGCGCGGCGTAACGCGTTTTGCGTGATCCGCAAAGCACGCTATTGGACCTGCGGCGCGCGCCCGTAGCTCATCTGGATAGAGCGCGAGACTTCTAATCTTGAGGCAGCAGGTTCGAGTCCTGCCGGGCGCGCCAGCCATCGGGCTTCCCTGGCGGGAGGGCCTGATGGCGGGCGGCCTCGGCCCGGCCCGCCCCGGCGGCGCGCCTGCCTCGCGGCCGCACCCCTACGCCCGCTGCGCGCTTTCGACCGGTTCGCCGGTGACTGGATAGCCGCAGCCCTCGGGGATGCAGATCCACGGGGTGCCATCGCGGTGCTCGAAGAAGGGCACGATCTTGCGCGGCGGGATTTCGGCGCATTCGCGCGCGGCGGCGGCGAAGTCGGGGAAGCGGGCGAGGCGTTCGAGATTGCGGCGGGTGGGGAAGATCACCGTCAGTTCGCCCGCGTCGGCGCGGGCCAGCGCCGCTTCGGCGGTGGTCCAGAACAGGCGCGTGTTCTCGGTCTCGTCCACCGTCACCTCGACCGCGCCGGTGCCGAGATCGGCGAGGTAGAAGCGGGTGTCGAACACCCGCGGGATGCGCTCGTTCTGGGGGTGCCAGCGCGCGAACGGGACGAGCGCGCCCAGATCGAGCTGCCAGTCCATCGCCGCCAGCACGGGGGCAAGTTCGCCCTGCTCCAGCAGCAGGGTGCGCGCGCGCAGGGCGCCTGCGGCATCGACCGCGCCGGTCACGCCGATCGCCAGCCCCGCTTCCTCCAGCGTCTCGCGCACGGCGGCGATGCGGTGGGCGGCCTCGTCCTCGTCGGGTGTGGCGAGGGTGCGGGCGAGCGCCCGGTCGGCCTCGTCCACCCGTCCGCCCGGAAACACCGCCGCCCCTCCGGCGAAGGCCATGGCGCGCGAGCGGACCATCATCAGCAGCTCCGGCGGGCCGCCGGCCGGCCCGCGGCGGAACACGACGACGGTGGCGGCGGGGATTCCGTCCGGCGGGACGGCGTCGGGCTGGCTGGTCATGCGCCGACCTTGGCGGGCCGCGCCGGGCGCGGCAAGCGGCAATCGCTGGCGGTGTCGGCGATGTTTACACCACCACGCCTTTCGGCCCGCAGGTTAACCATCGTGAGCCAGCGAATGCGCCATTCCGGCGGTCTGGCACGCCCGTTGCATCGCTGCCTGTGTCCCTGATGGTCCCTTGGTCAAGGAAGCGCGCCGAACCTGGTCCCCCGGTGCCGCTCCCCGAAAGAAAAGGCCCGCTGCCACCCCCGGCAGCGGGCCTTTTTCTTGCCCGGCATGGCCGGGAGGCGGGCTCAGGAAGCCGGAGCGACGCCGCTGTCGGCCATCAGCTGCTGCAGCTCGCCCGCCTCGTACATCTCCATCATGATGTCGCTGCCGCCGACGAACTCGCCCTTGACGTAGAGCTGGGGGATGGTCGGCCAGTCGGAGAAAGCCTTGATCCCCTGGCGGACCTCCTGGTCCTGGAGCACGTCGACGCTTTCGTAGGCGACGCCGCAATGGTCGAGGATCGCGACCGCGCGGCTGGAGAAGCCGCACTGCGGGAACAGCGGGGTTCCCTTCATGAACAGGACGACATCGTGAGCGTTGACGATGGAGGAAATGCGCGCGTTCGCGTCGGACATGGTGCAGCTTCCCGATAAGGATGGTTGTTGCGTCAGGAGGTGGGGGCGGCGGTCGTCAGTTGCAAGGCGTGCAGCACTCCGCCCATCCGCCCGCCGAGCGCCTCGTAGACCATCTTGTGCTGCTGCACCCGGTTCTTGCCGACAAACTGCGGCGCGACGACCCGCGCGGCCCAGTGGTCGTTGTCGCCGGCGAGGTCGGTCATGGTCACTTCGGCACCGGGAAGGGCGGCAAGGATCGCCTGCTCGATCTCGTTCGCGCTCATCGGCATCGGGCCTGCTCCCTCAGCTCTCGCCCATCAGCTGGCGACGCGCCTCGACCGCCTTCTCCTCCAGCCTGGCGCGAATCTCCGCTTCGCTGACCTCGATCCCGGCGGCGGTCAGGTCGCCCAGCAGCTTGCGGATCACGTCCTCGTCGCCGGCTTCCTCGAAATCGGCCTGGACCACCGCCTTGCGATAGGCGTCGGTTTCTTCCGGAGTCAGGTTCATCCGGCCCGCCGCCCACTCGCCCAGCAGGCGGTTGCGCCGCGCGGCGACGCGGAAGGCGGTCTCCCCGTCGAGTGCGAACTTGGCTTCCTCGGCCCGCTCGCGATCCTTGAAGTCGGTCATGTGATCCCCTTTGCTGGCCGTGGCTGCGGCCCTGGGGGTGGAGATAAGCCCGGCCGCTGTGCGCGGCAACCTATTCCATGGTGACGACGACCTTGCCCACCGCCTGGCGGTTCTCCAGCCGCGCGATCGCCTCGCCGCCGCGTTCGAGCGGGAAGGTTTCCGACACCAGCGGATCGATCCTGCCGGCCTTCATCAGGTTAAACAGTTCGACCACCTGCGCGCGGAACCTGGCCGGTTCGCGCATGGTGAAGGCGCCCCAGAACACCCCGGCGATGTCGCAGCTCTTGAGCAGGGTGAGGTTGAGCGGCATCTTGGCGATCCCGGCCGGGAAGCCGACCACCAGAAAGCGCCCTTCCCAGGCGATCGCGCGCAGCGCCGGTTCGGAATACTGCCCGCCGACGACGTCGTAGACGATGTTGGCCCCCTCCGGTCCGCAGGCGGCCTTGAACGCCTGTGCCAGCGCCTTCGATTCCTCGCGGCCCAGCGCCTCCTTCGGGTAGATGACGACCTCGTCCGCCCCGGCGCGGCGGGCGACCTCGCCCTTCTCCGCGCTGGAGACCGCGGCCACCACGCGCGCGCCGAACGCCTTGGCCAGTTCCACCGCCGACAGGCCGACCCCGCCGGCCGCGCCGAGCACCAGCACCACGTCGCCGGCCTTGATGTGCCCGCGGTCCTTGAGGCCGTGGATGGTCGTGCCGTAGGTCATCAGCAGGCTGGCCGCCTTCTCGAACGGCACGCCTTCGGGGATCGGGAACATCCGGTTGGCCGGCACGCAGACCTTTTCTGCAAGACCCCCGTTGCCGATCCCGGCCAGGACCCGGTCGCCCACCTTGTAGCCCTCCACCCCTTCGCCGAGCGCCTCGATCACCCCCGCGATCTCGCCGCCGGGGGCATAGGGCCGCTCGGGCTTGAACTGGTAGAGGTCGCGGATCATCAGCGTGTCGGGATAGTTGATCGCGCAGGCCCTGACCGCGACCAGCACCTGGCCGGGGCCGGGCACGGGCGGGTCGATCTCGTCGAGCACCAGCGTTTCCGGACCTCCGACAGCGTGGGTACGCAGGGCTTTCATGCAGCTTTCTCCGGGATTGCAGTGTCGAGCCAGGGCAGGCGCTCCGCCCGGCCGGCTTCGTGGCGGGTGATGGCCTCGTCGCGGGCGAGCGTGAGCCCGACCTCGTCGAGCCCGTTCAGCAGGCAGTGCTTGCGGAACGGGTCGATCGGAAAGGCGAACCGGTCCTGAAACGGGGTGGTGACGGTCTGCGCCTCGAGGTCGATCGCGATCGGGTGCTCGCGCGCGACCTCAAGCAGGCGGTCGACCTGCTCCTGCGGCAGAGCCACCGTCAGGATGCCGTTCTTGAAGGCGTTGCCGGAAAAGATGTCGGAAAAGCTCGGCGCGATCACGGCGGTGATGCCGAGGTCGAGCAGGGCCCAGGCGGCGTGCTCGCGGCTCGAACCGCAGCCGAAGTTGTCGCCCGCGATCAGGATCGGTGCGCCGGCATAGGCCGGGTCGTCGAACGGGTTGCCGGGCTCGGCGCGGATGGTCTCGAACGCCCCCCGGCCCAGCCCCTCGCGGCTGATCGTCTTCAGCCAGCGCGCCGGAATGATGACGTCGGTGTCGATGTTCTTGGCCCCCAGCGGGATGGCCCGGCCCTCGACCCGCTCAACTGCCTGCATCAATCGGTCTCCGGTGGCTCGCCGCCGGGAGCGGCGGGCGGTGACTTGGCCTGGCCATCCCGGTCCTTGCGCTTGGTGACGAACAGCAGCGCCGCGGCAATGGCGGCGGAGCCGACGGCGGCCGCGCCGAGCGCGGCCTTTCCGGTGATCTTCCTGGTCATGACCCAGTCATGGGATGTGCGGGGCAGCGTGGCAAGAGCGCTCAGCCGACGAGTTCGCGAACATCGGCGAGCCGCCCGGTCACGGCGGCGGCGGCGGCCATCGCCGGGCTGACCAGGTGAGTGCGCGCTCCCGGCCCCTGCCTGCCGACGAAGTTGCGGTTGGAGGTCGAGGCGCAGCGTTCGCCCGGCGGAACTTTGTCGGGGTTCATGCCGAGGCAGGCCGAGCACCCCGGCTCGCGCCATTCGAACCCGGCCTCGATGAACACCCGGTCGAGCCCCTCGGCCTCGGCCTGGCGCCTGACCAGCCCGGAACCGGGCACCACGATCGCCCAGCGCACGCCGGCGGCCTTTGTGCGCCCGCGCAGGACCTGGGCCGCGGCGCGCAGATCCTCGATCCGGCTGTTGGTGCAGCTGCCGATGAACACGTTCTCGATGGCGATGTCGGTCAGGCGCGTGCCCGGCGCGAGCCCCATGTAGGCCAGGCTCCGGCGGGCGGCCTCCTGTCTGGCGGGATCGGCGAAGCTCTCCGGGGCGGGGACCGTGCCGGTGATCGGCAGCACGTCTTCCGGGCTGGTGCCCCAGGTCACGCTGGGGGCGATCTGGGCGGCGTCGATCACCACGCTCCGGTCGAACACCGCGCCCGCGTCGGTGGCAAGGCTGCGCCACCAGGCGACGGCGGCATCCCAGGCCGCCCCGGCCGGGGCCATGGGGCGGCCCCTGAGGTAGGCGAAGGTCGTGTCGTCGGGTGCGATCAGGCCGGCCCGCGCGCCCGCCTCGATGCTCATGTTGCACACCGTCAGCCGGCCCTCGACGCTCATTTCCTCGAACACCTTGCCGCGATATTCGATCACGTGGCCGGTGCCGCCGGCAGTGCCGATCACGCCGATCACGTGCAGGATCAGGTCTTTGGCTGTGACACCCGGGCCGAGCGCGCCTTCCACCCGCACCTCCATGGTGTTCGCGCGCTTGAGCAGCAGCGTCTGCGTCGCCAGCACGTGCTCGACCTCGCTGGTGCCGATGCCGAAAGCGAGCGCGCCGAGCCCGCCGTGGCAGGCGGTGTGGCTGTCGCCGCACACGATCGTCGCACCGGGGAGCGAGAAGCCCTGTTCCGGCCCGACCACGTGGACGATGCCCTGCTCGGCATCGGTCGGCCCGATGTAGCGGATGCCGAAGTCGGGCGCGTTGCGCTCCAGTGCGGCGAGCTGCTGCGCGCTCTCCGGATCGGCGATCGGCAGGCGGCGCCCGGCGCTGTCGAGGCGGGCGGTGGTCGGCAGGTTGTGATCGGGCACCGCCAGCGTCAGGTCCGGACGGCGCACCGGCCGTCCGGCCAGCCGCAGCGCCTCGAACGCCTGCGGGCTGGTCACTTCGTGGACCAGGTGCCGGTCGATGTAGATCAGGCTGGTGCCGTCGTCGCGCGTCTCGACAACGTGCGCGTCCCAGATCTTGTCGTAGAGCGTGCGCGGTCGGCTGGCCATGGGCCGGATTCATGCGGCCAATCGGCAACAGGCGCAACACAAGGCCACAAAAGCAATAGCCGTGTCATGGAAAAGAAAGCTATCCGTGCCTATGTCCGGCCCATGTCCGCACCCACCCCCGCCGCGCCGTTCACCTTCCCGATCACGGTCGCCCCTGAAGACATCGATTTCATGGGGCACGTGAACAACGCCCGCTACCTCAACTGGGTGCAGGATGCGGTGCTCGCCCACTGGCGCGGGATCGCCCCGGCGGAGGACGTGGCGAGCAAGGCCTGGGTCGCGCTCAAGCACGAGATCACCTACCGCAAGCCGGCCTTTCTCGAGGACCAGGTGATCGCGCGGACCGTGCTGGAAAGCTTCCAGGGTGCCCGCGCGTTCTACCACACGGTCATCCAGCGGGGGGAGGACGTGCTCGCCGAGGTCCGCAGCGCCTGGTGCTGCATCGATGCCGGAACCTTGCGGCCGGCCCGCATCGGCGACCATCTGCGCGCGTTCTTTTTCCCACCCGAAAGATAGGCTAGGGGGCAGGGCATGACCGAATGGCTGCTGCCCGCCCTGATCGTTCTTGCCACCGTCGCCGCGATGGAATGGGTCGCCTGGGCGAGCCACAAGTACGTGATGCACGGGTTCGGCTGGGGCTGGCACCGCGACCACCACGAGCCGCACGACAAGGTGCTGGAGAAGAACGACCTCTACGCGCTGGTCGGCGCGGCGCTGAGCATCGCCATGTTCGCGCTCGGCAGCACGCTTGTGATGGGTGAGGACGCGTGGTGGCCGGGCACCTGGATCGGGCTGGGCGTGCTGATCTACGGGGTGATCTACACCCTGGTGCACGACGGCCTCGTCCATCAGCGCTATTTCCGCTGGGTGCCCAAGCGCGGCTACGCCAAGCGCCTGGTCCAGGCGCACAAGCTGCACCACGCCACCATCGGCAAGCACGGCGGCGTCAGCTTCGGCTTCGTGCTCGCGCGCGATCCGGCGCGGCTGAAGCAGGAACTCAAGGCCCAGCGCGAAGCCGGCGTAGCGGTCGTGCGCGAAGCCGCGGTGGATTGAACGCCGAACCCCCACCCCCTTGCCCCTCCCCAAGGGGAGGGGGGCAGGAGGGTGCGGCTTCTGGGTGGTGCGCTGCATGAAGCCCCTCCCTAGAGGGAGGGGTTGGGGTGGGTGTTCCGCCCTCTTATCGGACGCCGAACCCCCACCCCCGGCCCCTCCCCACGGGGAGGGGGGTCAGGAGGGTGCGGCTTCTCTGGCTGGTGCGCTGCCAAATGCCCCTCCCTCGAGGGAGGGGTTGGGGTGGGTGCTGCGCCCCCTCGCCAGCGCGCACCGGTTGCCCCGGGAACTCCCAACGAGCATCGAAGTGGCGATTCCGCTTGACACAGCGAACCATATCGGTTATATGCCCCCGCGCAACGGGTGCGGGAGCGGGGACGCGTGCCGCCTTGCTCCCTGCAACAGGGCCGGTTCCGTCTCACGGCACCAGCAAAGGATCGTGGATGGGAGCGCCGCTGGCGCGCTCCGTCAGGCAAGGCGGACAGGGAGCGAGCCCGCTCCGCCAGCCCCACTGACCTCAGGGCCGCGCGCGGAAGGACCAACGGCTTCTCCCTTCCCGCCGTTCGCACCGAGAGAGACCAGGCCCTTCGTCCGACCGGGCCCTGACGGACGCAGCGATGGACCGGCCGCACCCGTTGTCCTTTGCCATCCACCCGCCCGTGCTGCGCACCGGCGGGCAACGGTGCTGGCGCGCGCGTCCTTCGAGACGGCGCTCGGCCTTCGGCCTCGACGCCTCCTCAGGACCAACGGA